>Ga0180435_10000341_pt1 | contig 48537 bp, 45 predicted proteins | sample SS_ome_3_FD_132467 | JGI IMG/M metagenome (GOLD analysis project Ga0180435, IMG submission 132467) | Hypersaline lake sediment archaeal communities from the Salton Sea, California, USA - SS_3_S_1 metaG | ecosystem: Environmental > Aquatic > Non-marine Saline and Alkaline > Hypersaline >... | reverse complement strand
TGGAAGGGCAGGTTCTCGAAGACGGGCTCGCTCGCCCCGCCCCGGCCTTCGACCCGCGCGAGTCCCGCCTCCGGAGGAAGTTCGAAGAGGAGCACGAGGTCCGGGCGCTCGAACTCGGCCTCGCTGTCTGCCAGGATCTTCTCGGCGTCGAGACCACGGGCCCCCTGATAGGCGACGGTCGAGAGGTAGCTGCGGTCGGAGAGCACGATCCGTCCCGCGGCGAGGGCAGGGGTCACGACCTCGCGCATGTGCTCGCGCCGATCCTCGAAGAACCAGGCGAGCTCCGTCTCCGGCGCGACCGCGTCGCCACTCTGCGCCATCGCGCGAATCTTCCGGCCCCAGGGACCATCGGTCGGCTCGCGGGTCACGACCGGATCGTGACCGCGCTCGCGAAGCGACCCGGCGAGACGGCGGAGCTGCGTCGACTTGCCGCAGCCGTCGATGCCTTCGAAGACGATCAGTATCCCGCGCTTCACCAAGCCTCCGTGTCCGCCGGTCCACGCTTCCGGCGCTCCGCGGCGAAGACTAACGCTCTCGCGCCGCTCAGGCGTTCTCGACGCTCCGAATCGGGTCGCGCACCGTTGGCACGGCCTTCGCAATCTCCCCTCGCGTCGCCCTCGGGCGAGCCGCGCGGCACTCCTCTAACGGGACCGGGAGCAAGCGCGGCCGAGAACGTCGGGCGGGAGCACAGGGTTCGAGTCGGGATTTTTCAATTACGGGGTGAAGCCCCGGCTCGAGCTCCCGCCCGACGGCTCTCCATCTCTCCATCGCCGAGAGGAAAGAACGCCAAACCGGCGAGCGGCCCCCAGATACACGAAGAGGGCCGAAGCCAAAGCTCCCGACCCTCTTCATACGAGCACTGCGCTCAACCTCTCCTCGAAGCCTGAACGAGCACGTCGCGTGTGCGAAGCACACGCCCACCCGCGCCCGAACGCGCATCTGAGGAGTGGATGCCGCGTCAGATCAAGGCAGGGATCGAAAGGCGTACTCCTCGTACGCCGTCGACCCCAAACGCAGAGCTGACGTGGCAGACGCTCCTCAGATCTTTCCCTGGAGGAGGAAGGCGATGACCAGGCCGTAAATCGCGATCGACTCGATCAGAACCATGCCGAGGATGAAGTTCGTGAACATGCCGCCCGCAGCGCCCGGGTTGCGCGCGATGCCCGCGGTGGTGTTGCCCGCGGTGAGGCCCTGGCCGATGCCACAGCCGAGACCGGCGAGACCAACCGCGAGACCGGCACCGAGACCGGGACCCGTGCCGTCGGCACCGTCGGCCGCGAGGGCGACCGCGGGAACGGCGAAGAAGACGACGGCCCAGACGAGGGTGTTGAGGAAGCGACGCATGATGTTTTTCCTTTTCTTTCGTACGGATCCGGGCGATCGCCAGCGGATCCTTGCCTTTCGAAACCTGTCCGACGGTTGCCCGCCGAGCCGACGGTCGGAGCCTGTCCCCGACCGTCTATTCCCTACCGCGCGAGTCCACCCCGCGCGCAGAATTCTGTCTCTCTTGTTCCGGTCCCCGGGCTTCTCCGGCGAGTGCCCGCAGCCGGAGGTTGAGTCGAGTGCCCGCAGCCGAAGGACTAGTGAGGCTCCTCGAGGGCCTGTCCGATGTAGATCATCGTGAGGAGCGCGAAGACGAAGGCCTGGAGGAAGCTGACCAGGAGTCCGAGTCCCATGAAGATCGCGGGGACTGCGATCGGGACGAGACCGAGCCAGACCAGAACGACCGTGTGGTCCGCGAACATGTTGGCGAGCAGACGAATGCCCAGCGTCAGGATGCGCGCGAAGTGGAGGGGGATCTCGAGAACGAGGAAGACCGGGGCGAGCAGCCGGACGTGGTAGTGCTTGCCGCCGATCTCCATGTTCATGATCGCGGGCCCCATGAACTGGTAGATGTACTTCCAGCCGTGCTGCTTGATGCCGACGAAGTTGTAGACGGCGAAGGAGATGATGGCCCAGGCGAAGGTCACGTTGACGTCGCCGGTCGAACCGGGGATCCCCGGGATCAGGCTCATCACGTTCGAGATGAGCACGAAGAAGAAGATCGAGCCGACGACCGGGAAGTAGTTCCGCCAGTTCTCGCCGATCGTGGTCTCGCCGAGATCGCCGAGGGCCTCGATCACGACCTCGACGACGTTGCGGATCGACACGCCCTCGTCGGGGAGGACACCGTTCTCACCCGTCGCGGCGCGACGAACGGAGAGTCCCGCCATCATGAGGACGAGGGCCGCGAAGATCGCGGAGAGGTAGACCCACGGGATGTGGACGACGTGGGCGAGGTCTTCGAAGAGATTCATCGGGTTTCTTCATCCTGCGCAGAGGAGGGCGTCGCAGCGTTCTCGCACGCTGCCCGAGCCCGTTCGAATTGCGCCCGTTCGAGGGCTTTCTCGTCGGCGGCCACCTGGGCTGCCGCTTCGCTGAGGAGATCGTCGCGTTCGCTCGTGATGAGCCGGCCGGGTCGCCAGACGCTGTAGCTCTCCCAGTACGCGTCGTCGCTCTGGTCTTCGGGGAGCGCTCCGCCGTCCACGCCGCCCTCCACGAAGGAGGGAAGCGTCGCCGGATCCACGACCGCCGGCCGGTTGAGCCACGCGTCGATCACGGTCGCCGGCATCGTGATCGAGAGACCGATCAGGAGGCCCGCGACATCGGCGCCGGCCTGCATCGTCGCGAAGATCGCCGCCGCCAGCGTGAGGAAACGCATCGAGAAGAGACCGATCCAGGTCCGCGCGCCCTCGATCTCACCACGAAAGAGTCGCGTCGCGCCCCGGTGGATCGCGCCGAGATTGAGCGCCTCGAGGAAGGCACCGGCCGCGAGGCTCCCGGCGAAGTGCGGCGACACCAGGGCGAGCGAAGCTGCGACGGCCCCGGCGGACAATCCCAGATTCAGTCTCTCGACGGTGGCAAGCTCGAACTTCATGAATCGCGGCAGCGGAGGCTGCGCTTCCTCTCTTCTCGTCTTCGTTTCGTCGTGGCTTCGTTCGGTCGGGGACGAGCACGGATCGAAGGGGTCGGGGCCCTCAGTCCTTCCGCGGTGTCGCGGGCTCGTCTTCCTCTTCCGTGAGGATGTCCGCGAGGCCGGGATTCTCGCCCGGACCTTCGCTCGCTTCCTCTTCAGCGGCACCCGGTTCGGCAGCAGCCGGTCTCGCGTCGGCGTCGCTTCCGAGGTCGCCGTGGAGCTGCTTGCCCAGGCGAACCAGTCGAAGCACGAAGGCCGCGAATCCGATTCCTGCGCCGACCAGAACGCCGGCGGGTGTCGTTTCGTAATGTTGATCGAACCAGGCTCCGAGGAGCGTCGCGATCAGGATCGCGCCGACTGCCTCGAAGGCACCCTCGTACGCGCGGCCGCCGGGAGCTCCCTTCAGTCGCTCGACTCGTTTCTCGAGATGTCGACGGCCGGGATATTCCGGGGGCGAACTCACGTGGGCTCCCCCTCGAGACCTCGTCCGGCGGGCGGGTGACGTCCGCCGAGGTCCCGAAATTCGGCGCGCAAAGTAGCTGTTCAGGCCCTTCTGCTCAACGCAACCGTGCGACGCGGTCGAAGGCGAATTCCGCCGCCTCGAGGGTCCGGGCGATGTCGCGGGGACGGTGGGCGAGGGAGACGAATCCGGCCTCGTAGGCGGAAGGCGCCAGATAGACCCCTTCCTCCAGCATCACGGAGAAGAAGCGCTTGAAGGCCGCTGCATCAGATTGCTGCGCCTGCGCGAAGTTCTCGACCGGGCCCGGATGGAAGAAGAATCCGAGCATCCCGCCGACGGAGCGGGCGGTGAAGGGAATGCCGCGGGCCTCGGCGCGTTCGCGGAGGCCCTCGACGAGGACCCGGGCGCGCTCGCCCAGGGTCTCGTAGGTCCCCTCGGCCTCGAGCAGGGCCAGCGTCTGGATTCCCGCCGCCACCGCGAGGGGATTCCCCGAGAGGGTGCCGGCCTGGTAGATGTCGCCCGCGGGTGCGATCCGGTCCATCAGGTCCCGGCGCCCGCCGTAGGCCGCGGCGGGCAGACCGCCACCGACGACCTTCCCGAGCGTCGTCAGGTCGGGCTTCACCTTGTAGAGGCGCTGGGCGCCGCCGGGGGCGACGCGGAAGCCGGTCATGACCTCGTCGAAGATCAGCAGGGCCCCGAATTCGTCGCAGAGGGCCCGAAGCCCCTTCAGGAAGCCGGAGACCGGCGGAATGCAGCCCATGTTGCCCGCGATCGGCTCCACGATGATCGCCGCGATGTCCCGGCCCCACCTCTCGAAGGCTTTCCGCGTCGCGGCCAGGTCGTTGAAGGGCGCGACGATCGTCAGATCGGTCATCGCCTTCGGCACGCCCGGGGATCCGGGGATGCCAAGGGTCGCCACGCCCGATCCGGCGCCGACGAGCAGACCGTCCGAGTGGCCGTGGTAGCAGCCATCGAATTTGAGAATCCGGTCGCGCCCGGTCACGCCGCGAGCCAGGCGAAGCGCGCTCATCGTCGCTTCGGTCCCGGAGCTCACCATTCGTACCTTCTGGACCGAAGGCAGGGCCCGGCGGATCGCCTCCGCCAGCTCGGACTCCTGTACGGTCGGGGCCCCGAAGCTCGTCCCGAGCTTCATCGCGTCCCGCACCGCCGCGAGGACCTTCGGGTGGGCATGGCCCAGGATCATCGGCCCCCAGGAACCCACGTAGTCGATGTACTCGCGGCCGTCGATATCCCGGATCCGGCAGCCCTTCGCGGATTCGATGAAGGGCGGGGTCCCGCCGACAGAACCGTACGCGCGTACGGGACTGTTCACACCGCCCGGGATGCTGCGCTTCGCGCGGGCGAACTCGCGCTTGGAGGCGGAGGGACTCTTGGGGCTCATGGATCTCTTTCCGCGGGCGGCGTATTGCGGACGTTAGCCGTCGTCCGACGGCGCGGGCACCGCGGCGGCGTCCCCGCTCCCCGCCTCACCGTCGTCCGCGACGTCTTCTTCCGCGAGCCGCGCGATCGAGACGAGCTTCTCGTCGGCACCGAGGCGCATGACGCGCACGCCCTGCGTCGCCCGACCCATCGAAGAGATGCCGTCGACGGGGCAGCGGAGGACCTGGCCGCCGTCGGTGATCAGCATGACGTCGTCGTCATCGACCACCTGGGCGATCCCGATCACGGGTCCGTTCCGCTCGTTCGCGCGGATGTTGATGATGCCCTGACCCCCGCGCTTCTGCGGGCGGTAGTCCTCGAGCGGCGTTCGCTTCCCGTAGCCGCGCTCCGTCGTGGTCAGGATCTGTGCGTCACCGGCGAGGATCTCCATCCCGATGACCTCGTCGCCGGCGGCCAGCGCGATCCCGCGCACGCCCGTCGCCGTCCGTCCCATCGCCCGGGCATCGGTCTCGGCGAAGCGGATCGACTTCCCCTGGCGCGTCGCCAGCAGCACGTCGTCGGAACCGCTGCTGCGTCCCGCGGAGATCAACTCGTCGTCCTCGGAGAGGTTGATCGCGATGATGCCGGCCTTGCGAGGATTCGAGAAGGCGGAGAGCGACGTCTTCTTGATGACACCCTGCCGTGTAGACAGGATGATGAACTCGTCCGCAGCGTCCTCGAAGCTGCGAACCGGGAGCATCGTCTGGACCGTCTCGCCTTCCTGGAGCGCGAGCACGTTCACGATCGCCTTGCCCTTCGCCGCGCGGCCCAGCTGCGGAAGCTCGTGGACCTTCAGCCAATGGAGCCGACCGAGATTCGTGAAGAAGAGCAGGTACGCGTGGGTCGACGCGACGCCGAGGTGGCGCACGAAATCCTCTTCGCGCGTCGCCATCCCCTTCGCGCCCTTGCCGCCTCTGCGCTGGGCCCGGTAGAGGGTGACGGGATTCCGCTTGATGTATCCGAGGTGGGACAGGGTGACGACCATGTCCTCTTCGACGATCAGGTCCTCGTTCGTGATCCCGTCGATCGCCGGCGCGAGCTCGGTTCGCCGCTCGTCGCCGAACTTCTCCTCGACCTCGCGGAGCTCGTCGATCACGACCTCGAGGATCCGGTCGTCGCTCGCGAGCAGGTCCTTCAGGTCGGCGATCTTGGCGCGCAGCTCCTCGAGCTCCTCGAGGACGCGCTGGCGTTCCATCGCCGTGAGCGCCCGCAGGCGCATGTCGAGGATCGCCTGGGCCTGTCGCTCGGACAGGTCGTATCGCTCCATCAACTGCGCGCGGGCGGTCGCCGCGTCCGCGGCGGCGCGGATCAGGGCGATGATCTCGTCGAGGTGGTCGAGGGCGATCGCGAAGCCCTCGAGAATGTGGGCGCGCGCCTCGGCCTGCGCGAGGTCGTAGATCGCGCGCCGGATGACGACTTCCTTGCGGAACTCGATGAAGTGGCGGAGTGCTTCCTTGACCGAGAGCGTCTGCGGCCGGCCGTTCACGAGCGCCAGCAGGTTCACGCCGAAGGTCGTCTGGAGCGGCGTCATCTTGTAGAGCTGATTCAGGAGCACGTCTTCGGAGACGTCCTTCTTCAGCTCGATCACGACGCGCATGCCCTCGCGGCTCGACTCGTCGCGCAGGTCGGAGATGCCTTCGAGGCGCCCTTCCTTCACCAGGTCGGCGATCCGCTCGAGGAGCAGCGACTTGTTCACCTGGTAGGGGATCTCGGTCACGACGATGCGCATCCCGCGCTTCGTCTCCTCGAAATCGGCCTTCGCCCGAAGCGTCAGGTGCCCCCGCCCCGTCGCGTAGTAGCTGCGGATGCCGTCGGTTCCGCACAGCATCGCGCCGGTCGGAAAGTCCGGTCCCGGCATCTTCTCGAGCAGATCGTCGAGACCGCAGTCCGGATTCTCGGCTTCGAGGATCAGCGCGGCGGTCAGCTCGCGCAGGTTGTGGGGCGGGACGTTGGTCGCCATGCCGACGGCGATGCCCGCGGAGCCGTTCGCGAGCAGGTTCGGGAAGCGCGTCGGGAGGACGATCGGCTCTTCCATCTGCCCGTCGAAATTGGGCTGGAAGTCGACGGTCTCCCGATCGATGTCACGGAGCATCTCTTCCGCGAGCCGCGCGAGCCGCGCCTCGGTGTACCGGTAGGCGGCGGCGGAGTCGCCGTCGATCGATCCGAAGTTGCCCTGGCCGTCGACGAGCGGGTACCGGAGCGAGAAGTCCTGGGCCATCCGGACCATCGAGTCGTAGACCGCGGAGTCGCCGTGGGGGTGGTAGTGCTTGAGCACCTCGCCGACGACACCCGCCGACTTCGAGTAGGGCCGGTTCGGAAGCAGCCCCTCCTGGTTCATCGCGTAGAGGATCCGGCGATGGACGGGCTTCAGGCCGTCACGGACGTCGGGCAGCGCGCGGCTGATGATCACCGACATCGAGTATGCGAGGAACGAAGAGCGGACTTCGTCCTCGATGTTCACGGTCGGGAAGCTGTCGTCCGGCGGCGGAGGGCCGGCGTCTTCACCGTCGTTGGGATCTCTGGGTTCGTCGGACACGTGTACGGTCTTTCCAGGCCGGCGGAGGGCCGGCGATCAGTTCCGTTCTAGACGTCGAGGTTCGCGACGCTGAGGGCGTTGTCCTCGATGAAGCGGCGGCGGGGCTCGACGACGTCGCCCATCAGGGTCGTGAAGACGTCGTCGGCTTCGACCGCATCTTCGACGCGGATCTGGACGAGATTGCGGTTCTCGGCGCTCATCGTCGTCTCCGCCAGCTGGTCGGGGTTCATCTCGCCGAGGCCCTTGTAGCGCTGGATCGAGAGTCCCTTGTTCGCAATCTCGAGGATCTTCGCGAGCAGGCTCGTGATCAGCGTGAACGCCTCCGGCTCCCGGTCACCGTGGCGCAGCGAATAGGGCGCCGGGCCCAGCTCGGCGAGCTCCCCCGTGAGACGGACCATCTTCTGGAAGTCTCCGGAATCGACCAGCGACCGGTCCAGCGGGCTCCGCAGGGTCTGACCATTGCGGCGCGTCTTCGCGACCAGCTTGAAGCCGCTTCCGTCGAGCTCGGGCTCGGTCGTCCAGGAAAGCTCGTCGACCGTCTCCTCGCCGTCGGCCGGTCGGGCCCGTTCGATCTCGGCCTCGATCAGCGGCACGACCTCGTTCATCAGGGCCGATTCGTCCTGCAGTTCATCTGTCGTCGGTCGAGCGATGTGTGCGGCGGCGTCCACGACACGTTCGTCGAAGAGCCGGATGTTGAAGTGGTCGAGGGATTTCTGACGAGCGCTCGCGTTCTTCAACAGGGCGTTCAGCGAATCGCCCTCGCGTTCTGCGCCATCGCCGCAGGAGACGCGGGCGCCGTCGAGCGCCAGGCCGAAGAGATAGTCCTCGAGCTCCTGCTCGTCCTTCAGATAGCGACTGGTCTTGCCCCGCTTCGCCTTGAAGAGCGGCGGCTGCGCGACGTAGAGATACCCGCGCTCGATCAGATCACGCATCTGTCGATAGAAGAAGGTGAGGAGCAGCGTGCGGATGTGGGAACCGTCGACGTCCGCGTCGGTCATGATGATGACTTTGTGGTAGCGGGCCTTGTCGGCGTCGAAGTCCTCACCGATGCCGGTGCCGAGGGCGGCGATGATCGCCTGGATCTCGGCGCTGGCGAGCATGCGATCGATGCGGGCACGCTCGACGTTGAGGATCTTGCCGCGAATCGGGAGGATCGCCTGCGTCTCGCGTGAGCGTCCCTGCTTGGCCGTGCCGCCCGCCGAGTCGCCCTCGACGATGAAGATCTCGCACTTGGCCGCGTCTCGCTCCTGGCAGTCGGCGAGCTTGCCCGGGAGACTGAAATCGGAGAGGGCTCCCTTGCGGCGCGCCAGATCGCGAGCCTTACGCGCGGCTTCTCTCGCGCGCGCGGTGTCGACGATCTTCGCGACGATCGGCTTCGCGACGCGCGGGTTCTCCTCGAGGAAGCTGGTCAGCTGCTGGTAGACGATGCCCTCGACGATGCCTCGGACTTCACTCGTCCCGAGCTTGGTCTTCGTCTGTCCCTCGAACTCGGGCTGCGGGACCTTCACCGAGATCACCGCGCAGAGTCCTTCGCGCAGATCCTCGCCGGAGACGGAAGGCGCGTCGTTCTTGCCCTTCCCGCTGCCCTTGCTGTTGGCCGCGATGTATCGGTTCAGCGTCCGCGTGAGCGCGGTACGGAAGCCGACGAGATGCGTTCCGCCCTCGACGGTGTTGATGTTGTTCGCGAACGAATACACCGATTCGTTGTAGGAATCGTTGTATTGGAGCGAGATCTCGGCATCGACGGTCACCTCGCGACCGTGATCGTCGAAGTTTCGCTGGCCGCTCAAGAAGATCGGCTCGTCGTGGAGGGGATTCCGCTTCTCGTTGAGGTGCTGCACGAAGGAGTTGATGCCGCCCTCGTAACAGAAGTCGTGACCCTTGTCGTTGCGCGCATCGCGGATGACGATCCGCACGCCCGCGTTCAGGAAGGCGAGCTCGCGGAGCCGCTTCGACAGCACGTCGAAGGAGAACTCGGTCACCGGGAAGATCTCGGGGTCCGGCAGGAAGACGACGGTCGTGCCCGTCTCTTCGGTCTCTCCGATGATCTCGAGACCGCTCGTCGGCGTTCCGCGGGAGAAGGACTGGGTGTGGATCTTCCCGGCGCGCTTGATCTCGATCTTGAGCTCACTCGAGAGCGCATTCACGACCGAAACGCCGACGCCGTGGAGACCGCCCGAGACCTTGTAGGAGTTCTCGTCGAACTTGCCGCCCGCGTGCAGCGTCGTCAGCACGACTTCGCAGGCGGGGCGATTCTCGACCGGATGCATGTCCGTCGGAATACCCCGGCCGTTGTCCACGACCGTTACGCTTCCGTCTTCTTCGATCGTGACGTGGATCTTGCTGCAGTGTCCGGCGAGCGCTTCGTCGATCGAGTTGTCGACGATCTCGTAGACCAGGTGGTGCAGCCCATCTGGACTCGTCGAGCCGATGTACATCGCGGGGCGTTTGCGAACGGGCTCGAGACCCTCGAGGACTTCGATCGAACTGGCGTCGTAGCTCACCGCGTCTCTTTCTCTGGCTGACTCTGTCGACTCGTCGCAGTTCGGGAGTCGGGTCGTGCGCGTCCGTCGCGTGCCCGGTTGCCGCCGCTCCCTCGCGAAGGGCCGACCGCCGTGATCGGGTCGTTCCGAGTGCGCAGAGCGAGCAGGGCAGATCCGCTTTCCGGGTCCACCGATCGGGTGTCGGACCCGTCCGAGACCCCGTCTCGTCGACGGGCTCTCCGGCTCTTGCGTGACCGACCGACCGACCTCGCGGAGGCCGTCTGCCGCACCGGCAGGACCCCGTTGGATCCCGCGCGACGCAGCGTCGGGGCCACGTCCCCAAACGCGTCTCAAACGCGCTGGGAGAGTACCTGAACCCCGAGGGTCGAGCAAAGGTGAGAACGGCCGAGTTTTTCCGCCAGGCGGCGTTCTCCGGCTCGTGGACCGGCGTTCTCGCGTGACCGAAGTTTTCCCCGGGGAATACCCAGGCAAATCCACTCGAACACCGTTTCGATCGACCCGGTTGCCCCGCAGGAAAGGTGTCGGCGCCCAGGTCGCCCCGAGGCTCCGGAGGCGTCGATCAGATCCGCATCGGCATCACGACGGCGAGGGTCTTCTCGTCGTCGGGCGGGGTGATCCGGGACGGGGAGAGCTCGTCCTGGAAGGAGAATCGGATCTCCTTCGCCTGGATCGCGTTGATCGCGTCCATGAGATACCGCGCGTTGAAGCCGATCGTCAGATCGTCGCCGGCATAGTCCACATCGAGCTCTTCGCGTGCGTCCCCGAGGTCCGGGTTGTTGGAGCTGATGACGAGCTGCCCGTCCGAGAGCTCCAGCTTGACCGCGCGGCTCCGTTCCGAAGAGAGCAGGGCCACGCGTCGCACGGCCTGTACGAGCGAGTCGGTGGGCAGGACGAGGTGGCGGGTCAGGTCCTTCGGGATGACCTGGTTGTAGTTCGGGAACTCGCCTTCGATCAGCCGCATCACCAGCGTCACGTCGCCCTTGCGTGCGAGTCCACTGTTGCTCGCGAAGGCGAGCTCGATCTCTTCGGCGTCGTCTTCGTCGACCAGTCGCTTCAGCTCGCCGAGTCCCTTGCGAGGAATGATCACTCCGCTCGCCAGCGCGCTCGCATCCCCTTCGATCTCCCGATCGGCGCAGGCGAGGCGATGTCCGTCCGTCGCGACGAGTCGGATCTCGTCCGTGTCGTTCAACACTTCGAGGTAGACGCCGTTCAGGTTGTAACGGGTCTCGTCCACCGAAGCGGCGTACATCGTTCGTTCGATCATCGCCGAGAGCACACCCGAAGAAACCGGAACCGTCTTCTCGGGGCTGAATTCGGGCAGTGTGGGGTATTCTTCGGCCGCCGTGCCCGCGAGGGTGAAGCGGCTGCGATTGCAGCGAATCTCGAGATAGGAGTTCGCCGTGGCTTCGAGCTCGATCTTCTCGTCCGAGAGCTCGCGGACGATCTCGAAGAGCTTCTTCGCCGAGACGGTCAGGCCGCCGGCCTCGGTCACGTTCGCCGTGTGCTGACTTCGTACGCCGACTTCGAGATCCGTCGCGGCGAGCTGGAGCTGCGCGTCTTCGCCCGTGGTCGGCGCTTCGATCAGCGTGTTCGCCAGGATGGGCATCGAGTTGCGCTTCTCGACGATCGACTGGATGCGTCCGAGACCGCGAAGGAATTCGGATTTTGTGATCGAGAGTTTCATCCGCTCTTTCTTCTGCAAGAAGATTTTCGAATAACAGTAGTCGTAGAGAGTGACAGTCGATCGGACAAAAGGGGTCCAACCCGGTACGGAGAATGGGTTTCCCGGGTCGTCCGCACACTGTCGGGGAGGGATCGGTCGACAGGGCGAGGAGGGGGTTCCGTCACCTCTCTTCTTCTGTCCGCAGGGTAACACGCGGCGGGCCCGCGAACGGCCCCGTCGTTGCGATTCCCCGGCGCTTCCGCCGAGGGCCGGTCGGCGAGCGAGCGGGCGGCGGCGCTTCAGAACCCTCGCCGGACTGCATTGACAGCCCCCACGCCCCGTCGGTAAGCTCCCGCGCTTCCCCGGACGACCCCCGTTTCGATCCGCGCCCTGCATCTGCTCGGCGCGATCTCGAGCGGCGGTCTTCGGCCGATTCGAGCTCCGACCCGCTCGTGTCGCCCGAGCCGGGGGCAACCCTGTGCCATCGATTTCACGCGTCTTCGAGGTCTCTCGTTCATCTCTCATCGAGAGAAGGACTTTCCTGGCCCGGAGCGCCACCGCGACCCGAGATGCGGCCTTCCGGAACTCCGACCGGCGCCGCCAACGCCAAGAATGGCCCAAGCAGAGAAGTGAGGATCCGCCCCGATGAAGCGGACATTCCAGCCCAGCCGAATCAAGCGCCTCCGTAAGCACGGTTTCCGTGAGCGGATGAAGACCAAGTCTGGCCGCGCGATCCTGAAGCGCCGCCGGGCGAAGGGTCGCAAGCGCCTGGCCGCGACCGTCGCCTCCAAGTAGCGGCTTCCGTCGTGTCGCCCGACGGGACGACCGGCCCCTTCCGGAGGTCGGATCGCCTCCTGGATTCCAGAGATTTTCGCCGCGTACTGCGCCGCGGAAGTCGACGTGCGTCCAGCGATCTCGTCGTCGTTACGGCGAAACGTTCTGAAAATCGTAATGATTCCGGTAGCTTGGGAGCCGGAAGCCGAATCGGTATCACCGTCAGCCGAAAGGTCGGGAATGCCGTCGTCCGCAATCGCTTCAAGCGGCGCCTGCGCGAATGGTTCCGCGCCACGCGGCACGAGCTCGAGACGGACGTCGACCTGGTCGTGATCGCTCGACGCCCAGGGGGGCAGCTCGGACTCGCCGAGCTCGACGCTCGACTGAGGGAGCTCCTCGGTCTCGCCCCGGCAGGTGGCCTCGGAGACGTCCATGGCTGAATGCTGCGAAACGGGACAGGTGTACGAGGGGCACGCGTCGGTCGACGCGTCGGGAACGCAGGGGAATCGATCCCCGGCCTGGGTCCGATTTCTCTTCAGTCTTTATCGGGGGGCGCTTCGCCCGATGCTCGGGAGCGGCTGTCGCTTCGAGCCGAGCTGTTCGGTCTTCACCGAGGCCTCGATTGCTCGTCACGGCCTGCTCCGAGGGAGCTATCTGGGGGCACGGCGCCTGCTCCGCTGTCACCCGTTCCACCCCGGCGGCTACGACCCCGTCCCCTGATCGACTTTGCGCCGTTTCGCCGGCGCGCCGGAGAGGTCTCCGACTCTTGGATCGCAACACCGCTTTCGCGTTCGCGCTCTCGATGCTGGTCTTCGCGGGGTACACGATGTACCAGACGGAGCGTCGGGCGGAGTACGCGCTCGAGCAGGGGGCCATCGCTGCGCAGGAATCGGCGATGGCGGAAGCCGCCGAGGCGTCCGGCGTCGCGCTCGATCCCGTCGAGACGAATCCGGAGACCGGGGCGATCGAAGTCGATTCCGCCCGAGTCGCCGTGGCTCCTTCTTCGTCGCCCTCGCCCTCGCCCTCGCGCGCGGTCGCTGCGCGAACGTCGACGATCCGGAATCCGAGCGTCGTCGCCAGGATTTCCAATGGGCCCGGACTGATCGAGAGCTGGGTCCTGCAGGATTTCTTCGAGCGCCTTCCGCAGGGCGACCAGCCGATCGAGCTGTTGAGCGAAGACCTGCCGATCTTCACGACGGATGTCGCCGGCGTATCCGGGGCCAGCTTCGAGGGGGTGCGTTTCGAGGTCGTTCGTGAGACGGACCGGGAGGTCGTTCAGCGCGCGGTGAACGCAGCGGGTGTGCTCACCCGGACCGTTCGGCTCGACCCCGAAGGCTACGGCTTCGACGTCGACCTGGTGTTCGAGAGTCGTCGTGAAGATGCCGTCGACGCGCGCTTCCAGATCGGGATCCCGGCGCGCGTTTCGGATCGTCCCGACTTCCGCGAGAAGTCGTTGCTCGCGAGCCTTCGGGACGAGGGCGTCGAGCGGCATTTCGTGCAGGCCTTCGGCTCCTCGGGCTTCCTCGGTCTCGGCGGGACGAGTCTGGTCGAGCGGCCGGAGGAGAGCGCGGGCTGGACCGGTTTCGACGTCCAGTTCTTCACCGGCCTGGTGATCGATGCGAGCGGTCGTGAGCGATTCGAGGTCTCGTTCGAAGCGATCGACGCGGGCGACAGCGCGCGGGCCGTCGCGACGCTGCCGTCGCTTTCCGTCGGGGCGGGCGGAAGTGCCCGGGAGAAGGTGCGGGGGTTCATCGGGCCGAAGACGGAGAAGGCGCTCGCTGCCGAGAATGCCGGGTTGCAGGCGGCGGTCGACCGGGGTTGGAGCTGGCTCGAGCCGCTGACGCGTTTCTTCGAGTTGGCGCTCGACTGGCTGTACGTCCTCATCCCGAACTATGGCTGGGCGATCATCGTGCTGACGATCCTCGTCCGACTGATCACGTCGCCGCTCATGGTGCGCCAGATGCGCAGCGCGGAGCGGATGCGAGAGGTCCAGCCCAAGCTGAAGGCTCTCCAGGAACGCTACGCCGACGATCGCCAGAAGCAGTCGGAAGAGATGATGAAGCTCTACCGGGAGGAGAACATCAATCCTCTCGGTGGCTGTCTGCCGCTGATGCTTCAGATGCCGGTCCTGATCGGACTCTTCTACGCACTTCGGACGTCCATCGGACTACGCCACGCGCCCTGGATCCTCTGGTTCGACGATCTCTCGCAGCCCGCGACGATGTTCGAGATCTTCGGCTTCCCGTTCCGTCTGCTGCCGCTGATCATGGCGGGGAGCATGTACCTGCAGCAGAAGATGATGCCGCAGACGGGGATGGACCCGGTGCAGGCACGCATGATGCTGATCATGATGCCCGGCATGATGCTGATCTTCTCCTATACGTTTCCTTCCGGGCTCGTCCTGTACTGGACGGTCAGCAACATTCTCGGCATCGCCCATCAGTACTGGGTCCGGAATCACTTGCAGAAGGCTTAGTTCAGAGCCTGTTCGTCCGCAGTCCGGGCGACGAATGAACGACGACTAACATGGCCGGGGTTCCCATCATTCGGATCCGGCCCACCCGCCCGCGCGCCCTTTCATCTCCGTAGCGGGCCTGAGAAAGAGAGACCGACATGTACGATCAACGCCAGGAGCCCAACGAGTTCGTCGCCGACAGCGTGGACGAAGCGACCAGTCAGGCAGCCGAGTTCTTCGGCGTGGAGGCCGGCGAGTTGAAGGTGGTGGTCGCCGCCGACGGTGAGATCTTCGGCGCCGGCGGTCGAACTGTGATCGTGGCCGTTCCGAAGGAAGTGGCGGCGCGCGGACCGCGGCCGAGCAGTGGGGGCGATCGGGATCGCGACGGGGACCGGGATCGCGGTCGGGGTCGTGGCCGAGACCGAGACCGGGATCGCGACCGGGAGGACCGGGGCGATCGCGGAGGTCGTGGACGCGGCCGACGGGAACGGGTCGACCGGGTCGACCGGGGTGGACGCGGAGACGAACGTGAGGCCCCGAGGGAAAAGCTCGAGCAGGAGCCGCTTCAGGCGGTTGCGGACTCGAAGGGTTCCCCCAAGGGAGAGGTCGGTCCGATTGGTGAGTTCCTGCTCGGAGCCGTGGAACGAATGAAGCTGGGCAGCTTCGAGATTTCGGAGTCGAGCGAAGGGGACTTCCTGATCTATCAGCTGAGTGGCCCGGCCGCCGACGCGCTGCAGAGTGGGGACGGTCGCGCGACCGACGCACTCCAGCTGGTCGCGAACCAGGTCTCCATGCGGCAGAGCGAAGATTCGCCGCGAATCGTAGTCGACGTCGAAGGGGGCGGGGACGAGCGGGAGCAGACGCTCGGACGACTCGCCGACCGCGCCGTGAAGCGGGCCAAGGAGACGGGCCGATCGATCGCGCTCGATCCCATGAACGGTCGGGATCGTCGAACCATCCACATCAAGATCCGTGAGATCGACGACGTGGCGACGATGAGCATCGGCGAAGGTCGCTACCGTCAGGTGCTGGTCGTTCCGGAAGGTGCGCCGGAATACGACGAGGCGGTCTCTGAATCGTCCTAGATCGATTCCGGAGGCGGGCCAGGCGTGAAGATCACGCTCCGCCTCCGGTCTGGAGGGTTCCACGGGGAACGTTTTCCGGCTCGGCCGGAGGGTTCCACGGGGAACACCCGGAAGATGGCGGGTCTTGTTCCCCGTGGAACACTCGGGTCGCCATGGCGAGTCCGCGACATCGGTGCGGGTTGAAACGTTCCCCGTGGAACGGAGTCCGAAATGAAAGACGGCGACACTCGAGGAGAATCCGAGGTCGCCGTCTTTTCTTTGTTGGAGCGCGGATTCAGCCAACTCCCGCTCTCGCCCGACCCCGAGCAACTCTCCGCGCTGACGGAGCTGGTCCTGCTCCTCGAAGCATGGGCCAGCAAGATCAACCTCACCGGGCACCGCGATGCGCTCGCCATGACGCGGGGCCTGGTCCTGGATGCCGCCGCGCTAGCCGCGGTACTTCCCGAGCTCGACGCTGCCGAACAGGTCGCCGACCTCGGGACTGGCGCCGGCTTCCCTGGGCTTCCGCTCGCGATCCTGTTTCCGCGAGCGACTTTCAGGCTGGTTGACTCCCGCAAGAAGCGGAACCACTTTCAGCGTGAGGTTCGACGGCGGTTGGGGCTCCGCAACGTCCATCCGGTGTTGGGTCGTTCGAACGAGGTCGAGCGCTATCCCTGTGATCTCGTTCTCGCTCAGGCGATGGCACAGCCTGCCGAGGCGCTGATTCGGATGGCCGAATGGGCGGGTCCGGGAGCCGTCCTGGCGCTGCCCGGCTCCGATGCCTCGGCTCCGCCCCCCGTCCCCGACGGCTATCGACCGCCCGAGCTGCGCCGATACCGCGTTCCCGAAGCCGAGACCGAGCGGCGTCTCTGGCTGGTCTCGCGAGATCCCTAGCGCCGCCTCAGGGCTTTCCCTCTCGCAATCGCCCCCGGCTGTGTTACCAACGCCGGACGGCCGACCGCCTTCTGAATAGGGGGCCGTCCGCGCGTCAGGGATCGGGGGACCTGCGCGCGACCTCATCGACCCTCGAGTCGCCCGAGACCATCCATGACCGCGAGCCCGTACGTCATCGCCGTCGTCAACCAGAAGGGAGGCGTCGGAAAGACCACGTCCGCCGTCAACCTCGGGGCCTGCCTCGCAGCGTCCGAGCGGCCGACCCTGCTCATCGACATGGACCCGCAGGCCAATGCCAGCAGCGCCTACGGCATCGTCAACGCGGAGCGCCAGGTCTACGACGCGCTGATCGACGAGCTCCCCCTGACTTCGTGCGCCTACGAGACAGAGCTGGAGACCCTGCACGTCGTCCCGGCGGGTCGCGATCTCGTCGGAGCCGAGATCGAGCTGGTGGCGAAGGAGGCTCGCGAATTTCAGCTCGACCGTGCCATCAAGGAGCTCGGGGACGCGTACGAGATCGTGTTGATCGACTGCCCGCCCTCTCTCGGCCTGCTGACGCTGAATGCCCTGTCCGCCGCCGATGCCGTGCTGATCCCGCTCCAGTGCGAGTACTACGCGCTCGAGGGCCTCGCGAATCTAACGGAGACCGTCGAGCTGGTGCGCCAGCAGCTCAACCCGCGCCTCGGGATTCAGGGCATCGTGCTCACCATGGCCGACCAGCGGAACAACCTCGCCCGCCAGGTGGAGGCCGAGGTCCGCAGCCATTTCGGCGACAAGGTGTATCGAACCCGGATCCCGCGGAACGTCCGCCTGTCGGAAGCGCCGAGCCACGGTCAGCCCATCCTCCTCTACGACATCCACTCCAAGGGGGCGGTGGCCTATCAAAAGCTGGCCGAGGAGCTCCTGGCACAGCTCGCGATCAAGGAGGCGCCACGTCGTCCCCCAACGCTTCCGGTCGCTCCCGAGGCTGCCTCCGCGGAGGTCGTGAGCGCCGAGCCCACCCCCGCATCCCCTCCGTCACACCAGGCGACTCCGCCTCCGACGGTGAACTCCGGAACCTGATGTCCACCTCCTTCTTCAACCGAACGGGCCGAAGACGTACGGGAGTCTCGAGATGAGTCAAAAGCGAAGCGCTCTCGGCCGCGGCCTCGGTGCGTTGATCTCCAGCCCGCCGCAGACCGCAGAATCCCCCACCGCGCCGAATCCGCCGGCGCCCCCGGCTCGGTTGACACACGATAGTGTCAACACAGAAATGAGTAGGAAGCTCCCGGATCCCGAAGCCACGGGACCTCAGGAGCTCGATATCGCGCTCGTCGACCCCAATCCGGAGCAGCCGCGACGCGAGTTCGACCCGGCGGCCCTGCAGCAGCTCGCGGAATCGATCGGTCAGCACGGCGTGCTCCAGCCTGTCGTCGTTCGACGGGCGGGCGAGCGCTACGAGCTCATCATGGGCGAGCGGCGGTTCCGTGCGAGTCAGCTCGCTGGTCGGACCCGGATCCCCGCCGTCATCCTCGACGTCGACCCCGATGACCGACTGGAACTCGCCATCGTCGAGAACGTGCAGCGGCAGGATCTGAATCCGATCGAGCTCGCGCACGCCTATCAGGCGCTCGCCGACGCGGGCCACACGCAGGACGACATCGGCCGGAAGGTGTCGATGGACCGATCCTCCGTCGCCAACCACATCCGTCTCCTCGACCTGAGCCGCGGCATCCAGACCGATGTCGAGAACGGGCGCCTGAGCATGGGGCACGCGAAGGCGCTGCTCCAGGTCCACGACGTCGAGGCGCGGGAAGGCCTCCGCGCGCGAATCCTGTCGGAGTCCCTGTCCGTACGCGCGTCCGAGCGCGCCGCCCGGGACCTGAACGGCGGCGGGCGCAGGACGCCGCCCGCCCGGGAACAGAATACCGGGACCGCCGCGCTCGATCCCGATACCCGTGCGTACGTGGAACGAATCGAACGGCGCCTCCAGACGAAGGTCACCCTCCACCCGAACACGAAGGGCGGCGGGCGGCTCGAGATCAACTACTTCAACCTCGAAGACCTGGAGCGCCTCGGCGCCATGCTGCTCGGAGAGGGACAGTGAGCCGCGATTCCAGCTCTGAACCCGCTGAATCCGCCGCGACGCATCACGCGGACGGACCCCCGCTCGTCCCTCGGGAGGGGATCTTCGAGGGCCAGGTCGCCGTCGTCGGCGACACGCGGATCGCGGGCGCCGTGATCGGCACCCTCCGTGGCCCCGGGACCCTGCATCTCGAGCCCACGGCGGTCATCGAGGGGCCGATCGACTGCCAAGAGCTCGAGAGCGGAGGCCGGATCGTCGGACCCGTTCACGCCCGCCGACGCGCCCATCTCGGGCCCGGCAGCCACTTCGAAGGCGACCTCGAGGCCCCCGTGGTCGAGGTCGACGACGACGCGACCTGGCACGGCAAGGCTCGGATCGGCTGTTGAGCGCGCTCCTCTGAGGCCGAAGGCGGCGTCCGGTGCCCCGGCATGTGCCTCCGAGTCGGCCCGCCAAGGCCCCCGCCCGAAGCGTCGTGCCCCCCCGAATTCCCCCGCCGTGCCTGGTTGATTCGGGCCCCCTGTGGTGCAAGAATCCCGGCGGCCAGCGACATGCCCACCGACCCGGTCGGGTGCGTCGGCCACCCCGGACCGATCAGTCAACAAATCGTTGCGTCTCGCGCATATACGGTGCGGCGACCCCGAGATTCGTGGTACCCACCCACGGCAAGCCGGGCTCCGGCGCCGGGGACCGCGAGCGCTTCCAGCCCGCCTCGAGCGCCGTCGACCGCACCCGACGGCACGGCCGCCCGAGATCGCGACCGCAAGCCGGACGCGACGATCGACCGAATCGAAGATCGAATCAGACGCAACGCAGGAACGATCGCGCTGCGCGCCCGAACGAAGCGCGAGCACGCATCGAAGCGCCGAACCCAGACCCCAAACGAATCAACGGGAACGCGAACCGTGAAGAGCCTTCCTTCTACCCGACCTACCCGACAGCGACGAAGCGATTCCCGCCTCGGACAGCGCATCCTCCCTGCCATCGCGTTCGCCACGCTCGCGTACGCGTTCGCGCTCCCCGCGACGGCGGCCGAAGAGCTCGTGCTGATCCCCGACGCCGGTTTCCTCGGACTCCTCCCCGGACTCGGCGAGGGACTCGGCACTCTCTGGATCATGCTGATCGGTTTCGTCGTGCTGATCTTCCCGCTCAACGCGCTGATGTTCCAGCCGATCTTCCGCGCCCTCGACGAGCGCGCCGAGCGCATCCAGGGCGCGCGTGACCGATCCACGCAGCTGCAGTCCGAAGCGGACGCCGTCCTCGATCGTTACGAGACCGCCATCCGCGAAGCACGAAGGGAATCCGAGTCCCAGCGACAGGGCCAGCTCGCAACCGCACGCGAAGAGCAGGCCGTCCTCACGACCCAGGCCCGCAGCGACGCCGAGCAGGAGCTCGAGCGTGCGCGCGGTGAACTCAACCAATCCCTCGAAGAAGCGCGCGCGACCCTCCGTGGTAGCGCCGAGGATCTCGCCACTGCGGCGGCGGAACGGATCCTCGGTCGATCGCTCTCCTGATCGGCGAACCCCGAGCGACCTCGAGCGAGCAAAGACTGCGATGAATCTCATGCCCAACAAGAATCGATGGAGTGGACTCCTCTTCGTCCTCGTCGGCCTGACACTTTCGGGTGTCGCGCAGGCTGCAGGAGGGGGCGACGCGGACCATGACCCGGTCATGGAGGCGATCTACCAGGGAATCAACCTCCTGATCGTCCTCGGCCTCATTTTCTACTTCGGGCGTGGGCCGATCGCGGAGTACTTCAAGACCCGCCGCGAAGGGATCCAGACCGATCTCTCGGAAGCGGCCGAGCTCTTGACCGCCGCCGAGCAGCGGAACGCCGAGCTCCAGCGCCGCCTCGTCGATCTCACGAGCGAGGTCGAGGAGATTCGCGAGGGCGCCTCGCGGCGAGCGGAGCAGGAAGCCGAGCGCATTCTCGCAGAGGCGCGCGCGACCGCCGACCGCATCCGATCCGATGCCCAGGCAGCTGTGGATCAGGAGCTTCGACGTGCCCAGGCGGAGCTTCGCGAGGAAGCGGCCGATCTCGCGCTCGAGATTGCGGCGAAGAAGCTGACCGACACGGTGAGCGAAGGCGATCGGGAGCGACTGATGGACGAGTTCATCACGCGCGTCGAACCCGGCAACGCCGCAGAAGGAGCGAACTGATGAAGGGTAGAGCCGCCCATCGCTACGCCAAGGCCCTCTTCGGCCTCGCCCAGGACGAGCATCGCCACCGCGAAGTCCGCGCCGAGCTCGAGAATCTCGCTTCCCTCTTCGAAGGGAACCGCGACGCGAGCGCCGCGCTGTTGACGCCGATGCACCCGGCCGACGAACGCAAGGCTGCGCTGCGGGCGATCGGAGAAGGCGCCGGCGTGAGCGGACTGGTGCAGAACTTCGTCGCGTTCCTGATCGACCAGCGCCGCCTGATCGACTTCGCCGCGATCGTCGATGCCTACGGTGAGCTGGCCGACGCCGCCGAAGGCATGGTGACCGCCGAGGTCGTCTCCGCGAGCCCGCTCGACGATCGTCGCAAGGACCGCCTCCGCCGCGCGCTCTCCGAGCGCACCGGCCAGGAGGTCCGCCTCGAGATCGAAGTCGATCCCTCGCTGATCGGCGGCGCCATCGCGAAGGTCGGCGACCTCGTCTTCGACGGCAGCCTCCGCACCCAGCTCGGACAGCTCCGAAACACGCTCACGAAGTCGGCCTGAACGACTTCCTCTTTTCATACTTACCCATCCAACGCTTCCGACGCATCCGAAACGGAACACGGACAAAACCCCAGGAAGGGATCCTGAAAGATGGACATCAAGCCCGGAGAGATCACGGACATCCTCAAGCGGGAGATCAAGGACTACGATCGCGAGATCGACGTCGCCGAGACCGGCACGGTCCTGAACGCCGGCGACGGTATCGCTCGCGTCTACGGCCTCGACAACGCGCTCGCCGGTGAGCTGGTCGAGTTCGACGGCGGTCTGCGCGGCATGGTCCTCAACCTCGAAGAGGACAACGTCGGTGTCGCGATCATGGGTTCCGGCCGCGGCGTGAAAGAAGGCGACCTCGTTCGCCGAACCGGTCGCATCATCGAGGTCCCGGTCGGCGAGGCGCTCCTCGGTCGCGTGGTCGACGCCCTCGGCGTCCCGATCGACGGCCAGGGTCCGATCGAAGCCGAGGCGACCCGACAGGTCGAGCTCAAGGCCCCGGGCATCGTCGCACGGAAGTCGGTCGACGAATCGATGGCGACCGGCATCAAGGCCGTCGACGCGATGGTCCCGATCGGACGCGGGCAGCGCGAGCTCATCATCGGCGACCGTCAGACGGGCAAGACCGCGATCGCGATCGACACCATCATCAACCAGAAGGGCAAGGACGTGATCTGCGTCTACGTCGCGATCGGCCAGAAGCAGTCGACCGTGGCGCAGGTGACGGACAAGCTGAAGCAGTTCGGTGCGATGGACTACACGATCGTCGTCGCCGCGACGGCGTCGGACCCGGCCCCGCTCCAGTACATCTCGCCCTACACGGGCGTGACGATGGCCGAGCACTTCGGCCACAACGGCAAGCACGTCCTCATCGTCTACGATGATCTCTCCAAGCAGGCCGTGGCGTATCGCCAGCTCTCGCTGCTCCTCCGCCGGCCGCCGGGCCGCGAGGCGTACCCGGGCGACGTGTTCTACGTCCACTCGCGCCTCCTCGAGCGCGCGTGCAAGCTTTCCGACGAGCTCGGAGGCGGCTCGATCACGGCGCTCCCGATCATCGAGACCCAGGGCGGCGACGTCTCTGCGTACATTCCGACGAACGTCATCTCCATCACGGACGGCCAGATCTTCCTCGAGACCGACCTGTTCAACTCGGGCATCCGGCCGGCGATCAACGTCGGTCTCTCGGTGTCCCGCGTGGGCGGCGCGGCCCAGGAGAAGGCGACCAAGTCCGTCGCCGGTCAGCTCAAGCTGAACCTCGCGCAGTACCGCGAGATGGCGGCCTTCGCGCAGTTCGGCTCGGACCTCGACGCCGCGACCCAGGAGCAGCTCGCCAACGGTGAGCGACAGACGGAGATCCTCAAGCAGGGTCAGTACTCGCCGCTGCAGATGGAAGAGCAGGTCGTCTCGATCTACGCCTCGACCCCGCAGCCCGAGAACAACCGCCCGTCCTGGATCCGCCAGCTCGAGCTCGGCGACATCCTTCGCTACGAGCGCGAGATGCTCGACTGGATGCGCAGCAACAAGAGCGACATCCTCGACGAGATCAAGAGCAGCGGAAAGTTCGAGGAAGCGACCGAGCAGAAGCTGATCGCGGCCCTCGACGAGTTCGCGAACATCTTCCAGCCGACCCAGGCCAAGGGCAAGACCGAGGCGGCCTGATCCAGTGGCGAACCTACGCGACATCAAGCGACGCATCGTCAGCGTCCAGTCGACGCAGAAGATCACGTCCGCCATGAAGATGGTGGCCGCGGCGAAGCTTCGACGGGCGCAGGAGGCGATCGAGAACGCGCGGCCCTACGCCACGCGGATGCGGTCGACCCTCGAGGAAGTTTCCAAGGGCTCCCTCGACGAGGGTCACCCGCTGCTCGAGGTCCACGAGGAGCGCAAGAGTCTCGAGCTGATCGTGATCACCTCCGATCGTGGCCTCGCGGGCGCGTTCAACTCGGCGGTGCTCAAGGAAGCCGACGCGCTCCTTGCGGAGCGGGAAGGCGAGTTCGAGACCGTCGGGCTCACGCTGCTCGGGAAGAAGGCGGGGGAGTACTTCTCGCGCCGACGCCCCGGCCAGATCAACCACAGTGCGCCGATCGACGGCGACGTCGAGTACCAGCAGGCGGCGGACGTCGCGCGCGAGCTCGCGCGTCGCTACGCGGCGGGTGACCTCGACGAGGTGGTGCTGATCTTCAGCGAGTTCGTCTCGACGATGACCCAGAAGCCGCATCGCGCGCAGCTCCTGCCGTTCACGCCGCCGGAGGCCGAAGAGGGCGCCGAGAGCGAGGACGTCGGTGGCTACGAGATCGAGCCCGATCCGGAAGCACTGCTAAAGGCCCTCGTGCCCAAGGCGGTCGAGATCGAGGTGTTCCGGGCGCTGCTCGAGAACCAGGCCGGAGAGCACGCCGCGCGGATGACCGCGATGGAAGCCGCGACGAAGAACACGGAAGAGCTGATCGAGAAGCTCACTCTCGAGTACAACCGCGCGCGTCAGGCCGCAATCACCGGCGAGCTGGTCGAAATCGTCACCGGCGCTCAGGCGCTCGAATAGAGACGGCGCAGCTGACAATTTCGATGCGCGCGTAGCGCGCATGACAACTTTTTTCTTTCGCGGCCTTCGGCCGCGAGGACAGAACGGGACGCACAGCAGTCAGAGATCAATAGACGAGCGCTGTGCCTGAGGAGAAGACAGAATGAGCAATGGCAAGATCGTCCAGGTGATGGGCCCGGTGGTCGACGTCGAATTCGAGAGCGGTGACCTCCCGGAGATGATGACCGCCCTCAAGACGACGAACCCCGCCATCGACGACCGCGCGGACAACCTGATCATCGAGGTGGCCCTCCACCTCGGTGAGAAGACCGTGCGCACGATCGCCATGGACACGACCGACGGTCTCCGCCGCGGTCAGGACGTGTTCAACACCGGCGCCCCGATCACCATCCCCGTCGGCCCCGAGACGCTCGGCCGGATCATGAACGTCGTCGGCGAGCCCGTCGACGAGCGCGGCCCGATCGACGCCAAGATGACCTACCCGATCCACCGCCCCGCACCCGAGTTCGTCGACCAGTCGACGTCGGTCGAGGTGCTCGAGACGGGGATCAAGGTCGTCGACCTGATCGCCCCCTACAACAAGGGCGGCAAGGTCGGCCTCTTCGGCGGCGCGGGCGTCGGCAAGACGGTCGTCATCATGGAGCTCATCAACAACATCGCGAAGGAGCACTCCGGTTACTCGGTCTTCGCAGGCGTGGGTGAGCGAACGCGCGAGGGCAACGACCTCTGGCACGAGATGCAGGACTCGGTCCTGTCGGACGGCTCGACGGTTCTCGACAAGGCGGCGCTGGTCTACGGCCAGATGAACGAGCCGCCGGGAGCACGCGCGCGTGTCGGTCTGACCGGCCTGACGGCCGCGGAGTACTTCCGCGACGAAGAGGGCAAGGACGTGCTCCTCTTCGTGGACAACATCTTCCGCTTCACGCAGGCGGGCTCCGAGGTGTCGGCGCTCCTCGGCCGCATTCCTTCGGCGGTCGGTTACCAGCCCACGCTGGCCACCGACATGGGTGAGCTCCAGGAGCGGATCACCTCGACCAACAAGGGTTCCATTACCTCGGTCCAGGCGATCTACGTCCCCGCGGATGACCTCACGGACCCCGCGCCGGCGACGGCGTTCACGCACCTCGACGCGACGACGGTGCTCGACCGGTCGCTGACCGAGATCGGCATCTACCCGGCGGTCGACCCGCTCGACTCGACGAGCCGGATCCTCGATCCGCAGGTCGTCGGCGACGAGCACTACGAGGTCGCCCGCGGCGTCCAGTCGACGCTGCAGGCCTACAAGGACCTGCAGGACATCATCGCCATTCTCGGCATGGACGAGCTCTCGGAAGAGGACAAGCTGACCGTCGCGCGCGCGCGGAAGATCCAGCGCTTCCTCTCCCAGCCGTTCCACGTCGCGGAGCAGTTCACGGGCACGCCGGGCGTGTACGTCCGGCTCGAGGACACGATTCGCGGCTTCCGCGAGATCCTCGACGGCAAGCACGATGATCTGCCGGAGCAGGCGTTCTACATGGTGGGCGACATCGAGTCCGCAGTTGAGAAGGCAAAGACCCTGTCGTGAGCGAGACGGGCGGCGACGCCTGCTCTCGTGCGCCTGCGGCGCACGGCAAGACTCTTTTCTTTCGCGGCCTTTGGCCGCGAGGACAGGCCGGTACAGCAAGCACGCCGGAGCCGTGAAACGAACGGCCCATCCGAAACAGCGAAGCTGACCGGAATCGAGAAACGAATTTATGGCAATCGAACTCGTGGTTGTGACGCCGGCAGGGCAGGCTCTCTCGGAGACGGTCGAACAGGTCGTGCTTCCCGGTGAGGCCGGGGAGTTCGGGGTGCTCGAGAGCCACGAGCGGTTCCTGACGCCGCTGCAGCTCGGGCCGATGCAGATCATCCGCGCCTCGGGCAACGAGTGGGCGGCGATCACGAGCGGCTTCGCCGAAGTCGACGGAACGCGCTGCGTGGTGCTCGTCGATTCCTGCACCCTCGCGAGCGACGTGGACCAGGGCGCCGTCGAGGCCGCGAAGGCCGAAGCGGATGGGGCGCTCGCGGCGCTCGCCGACGACGAAGCGAGCGCGGGAGAGCGTGCGCGCCTCGAGGGTGTCGTCGCCCGCGCCGAGCTCGAGCTCGAGGTGGCGAGCCGCTGAGCGCACCGGTCGCGCGAACCCCGATCCATCTCCACCGCGACCGCTTTCCGGGGCGCGCCGTCTTCGACACGGCCGTCTCCCACGCGATGCTCCGCTCCGTCGCGGGGGGCGATCGGGGCGAGAGCCTGCGGCTCTACGCGCCGGACGACGCGATGCTCTTCTCGAGCCTCGATGCGCGGCGTCCCGGCTTCGAACGGGCCGTCGAGATCGCGAAGGGCGCCGGGTACGTCCCCGTCACCCGGCTGGCCGGTGGTCACGCGGCGGTCTTCCTCCAGTCGAGCGTCGCCTTCGCCTGGGCGTCTCCGGATCCCGAGGCGCACCTCCACATCCAGCCGCGTTTCGAGAGATTGACCGGCTGGATCGTCGAAGCCCTCCGGCGGCTCGGTCTCGACGCGCGCGTCGGCGAGGTCCCCGGTGAGTACTGTCCCGGCGAATACAGCGTCAACATCGGCGGCCGGGTCAAGGTCATGGGCGTCGGACAGCGGGTCATCCGCGGCGGCGCGCACGTCGGTGGTGTGCTGACCGTGGGGCAGACGAAGGGCCTCCGGGAGATCCTGACCCCCGTCTACGAAGCCCTGGATCTCGAGTTCCGTCCCGACACGGCGGGAGGCGTCGCCGACTTCGATCCGACGCTGACTCCGGAAGCCGTGATCGCTGCGCTCGTGGAGACGATCGAGGCCTCGGGATACGACTGCACGGCCGCGCGCTTCGAAGCGCCGATCACGACCGCCGCCGAAGCGCTCGTCCCCCTCCACGACGCGCCGCCGAAGCGGAGCGCGGGCGCGGCGCTGCGTTCGGCCGGAGGTGGCAAGGCGCTCCTGCACTCCGATCCGGAGCCGGCGTCCTGAGCCGACCTCGACGCAGGTCCCGAACGGACATTCGCGGCAACGAGGGATTCCACACCCTGACGGTCCCGCGGCGTTGTGCTTCCCTTTCGGGAATCCCCCGATCGGAGGTCCAGATGGTTCGTTCCGGCTCGCTTCGTGTCCTTCTCCTCGTTCTCCTGACGCTGGCCACGGCGTTCGCGCCGGTATCGCTCGCCACGGCGGATGACCACGAAGCCGGCCAGGCCCAGGTCGAGTACCGCCAGAAACTGATGTCGGTGATCGGCACGAACATGGGTGCGATCAGCGACATCCTGAAGAACCGTCTGGCCGTCCCCGGTGGCGTCGCGAATCACGCCAACCAGATGGCCGAGGCCGCCGCCCTGATCGCGCCGGCCTTCAAGAAGGAGCTCACCCAGGGCGCGACGGATGCAAAGCCCGAGATCTGGAGCGACTGGGCCGGCTTCGAGGCCGCGATCGCGGACTACGAATCGGCGGCGCGGGCCCTCGCGGCCGCGGCGGATGGCGACGACCCGAGCGCCGTCGGACCCGCGATGCGCGGGCTGGGAAAGAGCTGCGGCGGTTGCCACAAGCCCTTCCGCAAGCCCAAGGAAGAGTCCTACAAGAACAAGTAGGTCCTTCGGATGCGCAGGTCGCGAACCCGGATCGGGCTGCTCGTCGCACTCGGCGTGCTGGCCAGCGTTCCCGTGCATGCGGCCGACGCGGCGCGCGATCTCGACGCAATCGTGGGCGATGTCGATCGCGGTGAGCGGATCTTCCGCGCGACCGGCGGCTGCACCTGCCACACGAACTATCCCGGCGAGGGCAGCGCGGCCCCGGAGCTCGCGGGCGGACGGGCGATGGAGACACCGTTCGGTGTCTTCTACAGCTCGAACATCACGCCGGACCCCGAGACCGGGATCGGTGGATGGAGCTCCGCCGACTTCGCGCGGGCGATGCGCGAAGGTCTCTCGCCCGAAGGCGAGCACTACTTCCCGACCTTCCCCTATCCGTCGTTCTCCGGCCTGACCGGCGAGGATCTCGCGGACATGTTCGCGTACCTGCGCGCGCGCCCTGCGATCCGACGCGAGAACCGGGCACCCGACGCGCCCTTCCCGTTCTCCTGGCGCGGCTCCGTCGCCGGCTGGAAGCTCGTGAACTTCACGCCGAAGACCTTCGACGACGCGCCCGATCAGAGCGAAGCCTGGCGTCGCGGTCGCTACCTCGTCGAGGCTGCTGCCCACTGCGGCGAGTGCCACACGCCGCGGACCCTGACCGGGGGGCTCGATGCGGCGATGTCGCTCGCGGGCTCCGTCGAAGGACCCGAGGGCCAGCTCGCACCGAACATCACGCCGCACGAGGAGACCGGGATCGGCGAATGGTCACGCGCGGATCTCGTCTGGTACCTGCAGATGGGGATCAAGCCGGACGGCGACGACACGCAGGGCCTCATGTCCGAGGTGATCGAGCACGGCTACGCCGAGCTGCCCGCGTCGGAGCTCGAGGCGATCGCCGAGTATCTCGCGACCGTGCGCGCGATCGAGAATCGCGTGAAGGCGACGGAGTAGCCGGACCTAACCGGCGGCGGCCTTGAGCTTCACCTTGCCGTCGGTCACCACGACCTTGAAGTCGACGTGGTCGCAGCCGTACTTCTGCTTGATGGCCGCTTCCTGCTTGGCGATCGCCCGCTGGAGCTTTTCGGGCGTGAGGCCCTTCGTGTTCTGACCGGTCGCCATCATCGCGTCGCGATAGGTCTCGAAGAGATCCCCGCGTCCGTCGCCCGATGCCGCGCCGGCCGCGCCACGTGCGCCACCCGGACCCGGTCCGTCGAGTCCGCGCTCGCGGTCTCGCAGGTCGGCCTTGAAGACGTGGCGCTTGTAGGTCCCCGCCTCGATCTGACGAAGGATGTTGTCCCACTGGCGCTTGAAGGCCTGGAATCGCCCATTCAGGCTGTTGAACTTGAAGCGCTGGGCCGTGTTCGTGATCCGCATGTTCGAGTACCGGATCACGGTCTTCTGGACTTCGGACCGGGCCTGGGCAGGCTCCGTCGGGCGCGAGCCGAGGAAGTACTTCTCGTACTCGAGCTTCAGCTGGGTCAGCCGGACCTCGAGGATCTTCAGCTCTTCATCGGTGGTCGGGGGGGCCATTTCCATCGGGGTGCGAATCGGTGATCCGCGCCGATCACTTGATGGCCTTACCCCACGTTTTGGCGTTGCACCCGCGCTGCCGCCCGCCTGCCGCCCGCCGAACCGGGCCGACCGATCTCCGGCGAAGCGCGGCGCGGCGATTCAGCTGCGGCGCAGCGGCTCGGAATGATCCCAGTCCGCGAGGATCGCGTTCAGCGCCGAGATCAGCAGAAGCGGCTGGTCGAGCATGAGGTGGTGGCCCGCGAGCGGGATCTCGATCACCGGATTCACCCGCCCCATCAGGTCGTACATGTACTGCCCGATCTCCTTGTTCACGAGGCCGCACTCGGAGGCGAGCAGCGCCATGCGGCAGGTGATCCGGGGCAGATAGGGCCGGGCGGCCACGCGCGGATTCTCTTCGAACGCACTGAACGCGTTGTGGTCGAACTTCCAGCGCCAGCCCTCCGGCTCCTCCTTGAGGGAGTGCCAGCCGACGTCGGCCATCACGTAGTCGAGGTAGTGATCCTGGGGCGGGACGGTGCGGAAGCGGGTGAGGCCCTCTTCGCGCGAAGGGTAGTGTCGGGGCTTGCCGAAGGCCTTCCCCATCCGATGGGCGTCGACTTCGGGGTCCGGGGCGCTGACCGGTGAGTCGCAGACGACGATGCCGGCGAGTGCGTCCGGGTGGAGCGCCGAGGTCGCGATGGTGACGAAGCCGCCCATGCTGTGGCCGACGACGACGGGCTTGCCCTCCATGCCCGAGTCGCGGACGACGGCCATGACTTCGTTGGTCCACTGCTCGAGGCTGTACTTGTCCCGGCGGTCCGAGTCGCCATGGCCGGACAGGTCGAGCGCGGCGACGCGGAACCGGTTCGCATAGCGCGCCGCGACGTGGGTCCACCAATGGCTGTGTGCGCCGCCGCCGTGCACGAAGACGAGGCCGCGGCGGCCGCGCTCGCCCCAGGCGAGATAGTGGATCTTCGCGCCGTCGACCTCGACGGATTCGTCGGTGCGCGGGACGCCGAGGGCGTTGCGATACCACTCGGGGGCTTCGGGGTGGCGGGCTTCCGACATGGGACTCCTGTCAGACCTCGCCCTTCCAGTGTTCCTGGGTCGGGTCGATCTCGAGAAAGCGGCTCAGGTAGTGGACACCCACGTAGAAGGGCAGCGTGTCCAGCAGGGCGATCGAAAGCTTGAAGACGTAGCCGGAGCCGATGAAGATCCAGAGCTGCGGCCAGATGGGCGCCGTCGCGTCGATCGGGAGCGCGCCCGCATAGAAATGCGTGATCGTGATGACGGCGAACGAGTCGACGAACTGACTGACCACGGTCGAACCGTTGTTGCGCAGCCAGAGATGGCGACCCTTCGTGAGTCGCTTCCAGAAGTGGAAGAGCGTGACGTCGCAGAGCTGCGCCGTCAGGTAGGCGATCATGGACGCCGCGACCGCGCCCATCGTGAGGAAGCGGATCTTGTAGAACGCGAAGTCGTAGGCGTCAGTCGGTGGCAGGCCGGTCGACGAATCGAAGACGGGCTCCGGGGGCATGATCCCGCCGAAGTAGAGGAACGTGATCACGTAGAGGTTGAGCAGGAGGCCCACCCAGACGAGGAAGTTGGCGCGGGCCTGGCCGTAGAGCTCGGAGATGAAGTCGGTGCAGAGGAAGGTGACCGGGTAGGGCAGCACGCCGACCGCGAGCGCCATCGGGATCGTGACGCCGAAGACGTCGAACGAGAAGTCGATGAAGCGCGACACGCCCAGGATGTTGAGCATCGTCATCGAGCCGAGGAAGAGCCCGGCGAGGACCAGGAAGACGCGTTCCCGGCGAGCGTGGAGGGCGCTGGCCTCGATCGGATGGAGCTCGTCAAGCGAAGACATCGCGCCGAACTCTAGCGGAGCCTGGAAGCCGGACGGGGATCGCGGGTCGGGCTTTCCGGTCGTTCCGGCGCGGCGGTCACGCTAGCCGAGCTGGAACCGCGCGCGGATCGCGTCGAGCCCGGCGGACGCCGGGTCGTAGTCGGCTCGATTCGCGTTCGGCGGCACCTCGCCGATCAACCGCTCGCCGAGCGCCTCGCGGAGCAGCGTCAGGTTCATCGTGTCCGCCTCGCTCAGCACGCCGTTCGCGTGCGAGATCACGACCCCGACGACCTCGAGGCCCCGCCGCTCGCACGCCTCGAGGGTCAGCAGCGTGTGATTGATCGTCCCCAGCGAGGCGCGCGCCACGACGAGCAGCGGCAGCCCGAGCCGCTCGGCGAAATCCGCCATCGAGGTGTCGTCGTCGAACGGGACGAGCAGCCCACCGGCGCCTTCGACCAGCATGAAGTCGTGCCTGCCGGACAGGGTCTCGAAGGCCCGCATCGCCACCCCGAGTTCGACGCTTCGCGACTCGGCCCGCGCGGAGACCAGCGGCGCGGCCGGGACGGCGTACTGGAGCGGGCAGACGAGCTCGAGCGGGTCGTCGACGCCGGCCGCTTCGACGAGCGCCCGCGCGTCCATCGGCCCTTCCGGCGGGACCCCGGTCTCGGACGGCTTCATGACGCCGACGTCGATGCCCGCTTCGCGCAGCCCCCGGGCGAGCGCGCAGGAGACGAAGGTCTTGCCGACGTCGGTGTCGGTCCCCGTGACGAAGAGGCCCGCCATCCCGCTAGATCGCCTCTTCGCGAAGCGCGAGGCTGGCGGCGAGCTCCTCGGCGATCGCCTCCGCGAAGGCGTCGATCTCCGCTTCGGTGTGGGTCGCCATCGGCGTGATGCGCAGCCGCGCCGTGCCGGCGGGAACGGACGGATGACGGATACCCTGAGCATAGAAGCCGCGCTCGAGGAGCCGCTCGCAGACCGCCATCGTCGCCGCGTTCTCTCCGATCACGACCGGCAGGATGTGGGTCGTGCTGGGCTCGGTCGAGATGCCGCGCTCGGCGAGGCGTGCACGCAGTCGATCGCAGTTGGCCGCGAGCCGCTCACGCCGCCAGGGCTCTTCGTCGACCAGGCGAAGCGAGACCCGGGCCGCTTCGACCTGCGCCGGTGCGAGCGCGCAGGAGAAGATGAAGCTGCGGGCGGTGTTCACGAGGAGGTCGCGCAGCTTCGCGGAGCCCGCGATGAACGCGCCGAAGGAGCCGATCGACTTGCCGAGCGTGCCCATCAGGATGTCGACCTCGCCGAGCACGCCGGCCGCCTCGGCGGTCCCCCGACCGCGCGGACCGAGGCAGCCCGTGCCGTGGGCGTCGTCGAGCAGCACGATCGCGTCGTGGTCGTGGGCGCGCTTCACGATCTCCGCGACCGGCGCCACGTCGCCGTCCATGCTGTAGACGCCGTCGACGGCGACGAGCACGCGTCGCGCGTCGGGACGGACGCGCTCGAGGGTCTCGGTGAACGAGTCGACGTCTCCGTGACGGAAGACGGCGACCTCGGCGCGGGCGAGGCGGGCGCCGTCGATGATCGACGCGTGGTTCAGCTCGTCGGAGACGAGCACGTCGCCGGGGCCGACGATCGCCGGAATGACACCGACGTTCGCCATGTACCCCGTGTTGAAGGCGAGGGCGGCTTCGCGCCCGAAGAAGCCGGCGAGCTCGGCCTCGAGCGCTTCGTGGCAGGCGAGGTTGCCCGTGATGAGGCGGGAGCCTCCGGCGGCGCAGCCGTAGTCGCGGGAAGCGCGCTCGGCTGCTTCGATGACTTCGGGATGACGCGCGAGATCGAGGTAGTTGCTGCCCGCGAAGAGCAGGACGTCGCGCCCGTCGACCGACATGCGCGGAGCCTGCAGGCCGTCGAGCACGCGCATCCGTCGATAGGTCCCGCGTTCGCGGATCCCGTCGAGCACTTCGTCGGCGATCGCGTCGAGCGGCGACGGGGGAGCGTCCGCGGGAAGGCCGGCGGGGCTCTGTCCGCCGTCCTCGTTCACGCCTGCGCGATCTCCGGCTTGAGGAGCTGATCGCTGCCGTCCGGAATCCGGAACTGTCCGCCATGCTGGTGCGACTGCGCTTCGTGATAGGCATCGTTGCCGTCGATCTCGAAGCCCGCGTCGCGGATCATCGCGTACGTCTCCTCGACCGGGTCGCCCTTCGTCGTGAGGTAGCCCTCCACGAAGAGCGAGTTCGCCGGATAGAGACCGAGGGGCTGCATCGAGCGCAGGTGGCCCTCGCGGCCGCCCGCGATCCGGATTTCCGCGGTCGGATTCACGAAGCGCATGAGCGCGAGCGCGCGGAGGCAGCGCTCCGGCGTGAGCGAGCCGTCTTCCTGGACCTGGTTGCCGTCGATCGGGATCAGGAAGTTCACCGGGATCGACGGGACCTCGAGCTCGCGCAGCTTGTAGGCGACCTCGACGATGTCGATCGACTCCTCGCCCATCCCGACGATCATGCCCGAGCAGCTCTCGATGCCCGCGCGCTTGGCCGCGCCGAGGGTCGCGACGCGGTCGGCGTAGGTGTGGGTCTGGGTGATCTCGGCGTAGCGGCGTTCGCTCGTGTTCAGGTTGTGGTTCATCCGGTCGAGCCCGGCCTCCTTGAGGATCGCCGCGTGCTCGTCGCCCATGAGACCCGCGGAGAGGCAGACCTCGATCGGCCAGCGCTCCTTGATCTCGCGCACGAGCTTCCCGATCCGCCTGGTCCGCTCGACCGTCGGTCCGCGTCCGGAGAGCACCATGCAGTAACGGCTGGCGCCCGACTTCGCGGCGGCCTCCGCCTCTTCCATGATCTGTGCGTCGCTCTTCATGGCGTACTTCTTGATCGCCGCCGCCGAGTCCTTGTTCTGGGAGCAGTAGCCGCAGTCCTCCGGGCAGAGTCCGTTCTGCACGTTGTTCAGGACGTGGACCATGACCTTGCGACCGAAGTGGGCGCGTCGCGGCTCGAAGGAGGCGTGGAGGAGCGGAAGCAGTTCGACGTCCTCGCCGTCGAGGATCCACAGGGCCTCCGCCTCGGAGGGTGCCTCGCCGCCGAGGGCGCGCTCGGCGAGTTCGGTGTAGCGGGCCAGAGAAGAGGAAGAGGAAGCGGTCACGGGGTCTCCAGACAGGGGGCGGAGGGGGGCGAAAGCGGGTCTCGCGGGGGAGGGGCGTGCCCAGACGCTGCGGGCGCCGAGCCTACCCGGCCTGCGCGAGCGCTGTCAACCAGCGTTCGCGCGGGAGTTGACAGCGATTCTCCCCTGCCCAGATCGCCCTAGAGGGTCTATCTTCACCTTGTTTTCGCGCTCTGCTGCGCTCGTCCCTGCTGGCCGGGCATTCTGCGAACGCGGTCGCGAATCGGTGCCGACCGTCCGCGCGACCGAGGGGGGATCCGTCGATGGCGAAGCGTCGAACCGTCCATGCCTGCCAGGCGTGTGGCGCCCAGCATCCGCGCTGGCACGGGCGCTGCCCCGACTGTGGGCAGTGGGACAGCCTGGTCGAGGAGACCTACGCAGCGCCCTCCGCGAAGGACAAGGGGACGGGCCGCGGCGCCAACGGACTCGCGGCGCTCGTGCCCGCGGCGGACGACCAGAAGCCCCGACGGCTCGGAGAGATCGACGCCGACGCGAGTCCGCGGATCACGTCGGGGGAGGGAGAGCTCGATCGGGTGCTCGGGGGCGGGTTCGTCCCGGGCTCGGTCGTCCTGCTCGGCGGCGACCCGGGGATCGGCAAGTCGACCCTCGCGCTCCAGGTCGCGGGGGGACTCGCGGCGGCGGGGCATTCCGTCCTCTACGTGAGTGGCGAAGAGAGTGCGGAGCAGATCCGGCTGCGCGCGGAGCGATTGCCGGGCGTCGGCTCGGACCTGCAGGTCCTGACGACGACGCGGGTCGAGGCGCTCGCGGGTCCCTGGCAGGAGCTCGCCCCGACCTTCGTGGTCGTGGATTCGATCCAGACGATCCAGACCGAAGCCATCGAGAGCGCGGCGGGCTCCGTCGCGCAGGTGCGCGAGTCGGCGGCGCAGCTCTCGGCGACGGCGAAGAAGGTCGGCTCGGTGCTCTTGTTGATCGGACACGTGACGAAGGAGGGAAGCCTCGCGGGACCGAGGGTGCTCGAGCACCTCGTCGACGTCGTCCTGACCTTCGAGGGCGACCGGGCCCACGCGTTCCGGCTGCTGCGCGCGGCGAAGAACCGCTTCGGCTCGACGCAGGAGATCGGTGTCCTGAACATGGCGAGCCACGGACTCGAGGCGGTCGAGAATCCGAGCGAGCTCTTCCTGGAGGAGCGGAGTACGCGAGCCCCGGGGAGCTGCGTGATTCCGCTGCTCGAGGGATCGCGGCCGATGCTCGTCGAGCTGCAGGCGCTCGTCGCGCCGGCGCCCTACGGGACGCCGCGAAGGACGACGCTGGGACTCGAGGATGCGCGGGTCGCGCTCCTGCTCGCGGTGCTCGACCGGCGAAGCCCCGTCGACATCCTCTCCCAGGACGTCTACGCGAAGGCGGCCGGCGGCGTCCGCGTGGCGGAGCCTGCGGCGGATCTCGGGATCGCCCTCGCGATTGCGTCCAGTCGCCTCGACCAGGCGGTCCCCGCCGACACCGCCGCCGTCGGCGAGATCGGGCTCGGGGGAGAGGTCCGCCGGGTCTCCCGGCTCGACGTGCGAGTCGCCGAGGCGGCTCGGCTCGGCTTCAAGCGGCTCCTGGTTCCCGCGGTCTGCTACGAGGAGCAGCGTTCGAGGTCCAAGGGGCGCCGGAAGACCGAGGCGTCTGTATGCGAACTCGTTCCCATTGAAGAAGTCGCCCAGGCCGTGGCCTGGCTGCGCGAGAACGGGACGGGCTGAGTCCGGGCTTACGAGGGCTTCACGCCGTCGTCGATTTCGTCGCGCACCCGGCCAGGGGCTCGGGTCACACTTCGAGAACAGCGGTAAACGTATGTTTTTGAAGCGTTTTTGGAGATTTCCGGCTTTGACACCCGGTTTGGGCGCGGCTAGATTGCTCGTCATGTCGTCCAGCACCCTCTTCGACAGCGCGAACGAATCGACCTCTTCGTTGGAAGAGAGCCTCGGTCGCGCGTTCCAGCGGATCGGCCCCGCGATGGAGCTGGTCGAGGTGGCGCTCCGGGATACCGTCGAGTCGCGATCGCAGGTGGTCGGCGACGCGGGCAAGCACCTGCTCGATTCCGGCGGCAAGCGCCTGCGCCCTGCCCTCGTGATCCTCGCCGCCGAGCTCTGTGGCTACACGGGGCCGCGCCGGATCGAGCTCGCCGCCGCCCTCGAGCTCCTGCACACGGCGACGCTGGTCCACGATGACGTCGTGGATCTCGCGGACGTCCGGCGTGGGCGACCGTCGGCGAATGCGATCTGGGGCAACCGCCGCGCCGTCCTCGCGGGCGACTTCTTCTACGGGCGCGCTTCGTCGATCGTGATCCAGGACGGGAACCTGGCGATCGTCGAGAGCTACGCGGAAGCGATCCGGCTCCTCGCCGAAGGCGAGCTGCTCCAGCTCGAGCGCTCCTTCGACGTCGACATCACGGAGAGGCACTACTACGAGGTGATCGAACGCAAGAGCGCGGCGCTGCTCGCGACGTGCTGCGAGATCGGCTCGCTGCTCGGCGACGTGACCCGGACCGAACGCAACCGGATCAGCGAGTTCGGCAAGCAGCTCGGCACGGCCTTCCAGCTGAAGGACGACTGCCTCGACTACGCGGCCGACCTCGAGACGATGGGCAAGGCGCCGTTCGCCGACCTGCGAGAGGGAAAGATCACGCTGCCGCTGATCCTCACCCTCAAGCGCGCGCGGGTCGCCGAGAAGGACCACGTGGCGAGCGTGCTCAAGACCGCGGCCCGACTCGCGGACGAGCACGGCGGCAAGGCGCCGGAGGGCGCGCCGGAGCTCGAGTTCGAAGAGATCGCTGCGCTCGTGGATCGCTATCACGGCGTGGCGGATACCCAGAAGCGCGCCGAGGAACACATCGGCCGTGCGCTGGAAGCGATCGCGCCGTTCCCGGACGGGCCCGCGAAGGAAGCCCTCTTCGCCGCGGCGAAGTTCTCCGTGCTCCGCGATCGTTAGGCGCTTCGTTCCGCGCGCGGCGGGCGCGCCTCTCTCCGCCCCCGAATCCCCGTGAATCCATTCGCCCCAGGTCCCGGGGAGATCGATTCCATGTCCTTCCCTTCCACGGGCCGCGGTGCGCATCGGCGCGGCGGCTCCTTCGCAGGCGGGCGTGCGCCCGGAACGGCTTCGGCTCCGCGTGCCGGGTCTTTCAGGAACGCGTTCGCATTCCTGATCGCCGTCCTTTGCCTGGGCTTCGCCGCCGCGCCGGCCTTCGCGGCCGACGCGACGGCGGCCCTCGACCTGAACACCGCGACCGCCGAGCAGCTCGAGACGTTGCCGGGAATCGGCGAGGTCAAGGCAGCCGCGATTCTCGCGGTCCGCGCCGAGCGCGGCGGATTCAGGTCCGTCGAGGAGCTCGAGAGCGTCCGCGGGATCGGTCCCGCGTTGCTCGGGAAGCTCCGCGCTCGGGTGAAGGTCGGGCCACTGCGGGGCGGTCAGACCCGCAAGGTCGCCAACAAGTGAGCCCGGTCGGTTGAGATCGGACCGCCGGAGCCTCGTGCTCCGGCGGTCCCAGCTCGCCCTCGGGTCCGCGTAGGAGCGCGCTGGAGCGGAAATGCCGCGTTCGGGTCCGGCGACTATGATGGGCCGGCCCCGGCGGCCGGATCGCGCGCGCAGTGCGCCGAGCCCGGACCGCCCGCGACCGGTCGCCCTCCCTCATCGGGCGTCCGGGCGAGAGGCTCCCTTGGTCCCCCCTTCCGGAAGCTCGCCGCGACTCGACCGATCCCGTGCGCCCGTTCGGGTGCTCATCGCGTTGCTGTCGCTGCTCCTCGGTGCGCCTGCGCTCGCGACCGCGACGAGCGAAGGCCCCGCGGAATCCCTGCCCCGGCTGATCTCGCTGAACCCGTCGCTGACCGCGATCCTGGTGCGTCTCGGTGCCGCGTCGACCCTCGTCGGCGTCGACGACTACTCGGCGCAGGTCGTTCCGGAGGTGGCCGGGCTGCCGCGCGTGGGCGGGCTCTTCGACCCGAGTCTCGAAGCCGTGGTCGCGCTCGATCCGGATCGCGTGCTGCTGGTCGCGGGCGTCGACCAGGAGGGCCATGCCGTGCGCCTCCGTCGGGCGGGGGTGGAAGTCGACGTCTACGCGAACGAACGCCTCTGGCAGGTGTTCGAGAACATCGATCGCCTCGGTGCCCTGGTCGGCCGGGAGGCCCGGGCCGAGACGCGGATCCGCGAGATTCGCGCGATGCAGGCCGCCGTCGCGGCCGCGACCGCGGCGCGCCCGCGCCCGACGGCGATCGCGGTCGTCGATCGTTCTCCGCTCTACCTCGTCGGGCGCGGGACCTTCCTCGACGAGATGCTGGAGGCGGTCGGGGCGGAAAATCTCGTCCGCGGCCTCGCCCCCGGCTATCCCCGGGGCTCCGTCGAGTGGTTGATCGCCGCGCGCCCGGAGCTCGTCCTCGACATGACGCCGGGCGCGTCGGCGGCCCGCTCGTTCTGGGGGCGATGGCCGAGCCTGCCCGCGGTCGCGAACGACCGCGTGCTGACCGTCGAGGCGAGCCGCGTCAGCATGCCGGGCCCGGATCTCGACGAGGCGATCCGCGAGCTCGCGATCCTGGTCCACGGGGAAGCGATCGCCGCAGAGATCGACGCTGCGCTGTCTTCGGCGGCGACTCCGGCCGGGGAGCGGGCGCGATGAAGCGGCTCTCGCTGGCGCGGCTCTCGCTCGTCCTCGGGGGGCTCTGCGCGGCGGTCGGCGTCATCACGCTCGTGGCGCTCGCGACCGGTCCTTCCGACGTGGGTTGGTCCCAGGTCGCCGGCATCTTCCTGGGCGACGAAAGCGACGTCGACGCGGCGACCCGCGACATCGTGCTCCGGGTGCGCGGGCCCCGCGTCGTGCTCGGCCTGCTGGTCGGTGCGGCGCTCGCGACCGCCGGGGCGGTGTTCCAGGCGCTCCTGCGCAATCCCCTCGCGGATCCCTACGTGCTGGGTGTCTCGGGCGGCGCGGCGCTCGCGGGGATCTCGGTGCTCGCGCTCGGCACGACCTTCGCGCTGCCGACCTCGTCGGTGCCGATGGCGGCGTTCGCGGGCGGCCTGCTCGCGACGGGGTTGCTCTACTGGGTCTCGGGCGGGCGCGGACGGAGCTCGCCGACCGGGCTGCTCCTGACGGGCGTCGTCTTCAACGCCTTCGCTTCCGCGGGCATCGTCTTCCTCGCTTCGGTCGCCGGCTTCTTCGAGGGGTCACGGATCTTCCTCTGGCTGATCGGCCACCTCTCCGCCGTCGAGATCGACGCGGTCGGCGTGGTCGCGACGAGCGTCGCCCTCGGACTCGCGACCGCCTTCCTGCTCTCGCGCAGCCTGAACCTGCTCGCCCTCGGCGACGAGTCGGCCCTGCATCTCGGCGTGCCCGTCGAGTCCCATCGCCGCTGGCTGCTGCTGGCGACCTCGCTGATGGTCGGTGCGGCCGTCGCGGTCTCGGGCCTGATCGGATTCGTCGGTCTGATCGTGCCCCACTCGCTCCGGCTGGTGATCGGGAGCGACCACCGACTCCTGCTCCCGGCGGCGGCACTGACCGGCGCCGGGTTCCTCGTCCTGTCGGACACCGTCGCGCGCACGGTGCTCGACGGTCGCGAGCTTCCCGTCGGCGCGGTGACCGCGATCGTGGGCGGCCCGCTCTTCATCTACCTGCTCCGCCGGGCCCAGGCGCGGGGGCCGTTGGCATGAGCGCGGCGCTCTGCTTCGAGGACGTGCGTGCGGAGGTGGGCGGACGGACGCTGCTCTCGGGTCTCGACTTCGCCGTCGAGCCCGGTGAGGTCGTGGGCCTCGTCGGTCGCAACGGCGTCGGGAAGACGACCCTGCTGCGGATCGCCTCCGCCGCCCTCCCCCCGGCGGCGGGTCGCGTGACCCTGGCGAGTGAGGACGTCGCGACCCTGCCCCGCCGCGTCCTGGCCCAGCGCGTCGCTCTCGTCCCCCAGGACCTCCACGTGCCCTTCCCGTTCCGGGTCGGCGAGCTCGTGCTGATGGGCCGCGCGCCTCACCAGCCGCTGCTCGGCCTCGAGAGCGAATCCGACGTGGCCCTCGCCGGCGAAGCCCTCGATCGCCTCGGGCTCGCCGATCTCGCCGACCGCGAGATCACGAGCCTCTCCGGCGGCGAGCGTCAGCTCACCCTCTTCGCCCGTGCGCTGGTCCAGGACCCGGAGATCCTGCTGCTCGACGAGCCCACCGCCTTCCTCGACCTGAAGCACCGCGTCGAGGTCCTGGCCGAGGTCCGCGCCTTCGCCACCCGGGGCCGGGGGGCCCTCGTCGTGTCCCACGATCTGAGCCTCGCCGCGCGGACCTGCGACCGGGTCGTCCTGCTGGGCGAAGGCGGCCTCGTCGCCGCCGGGACCCCGGCGGAAGTCCTGCAGCCCGAGCCGCTCCGCCGGGCCTTCGACATCGAGGCCGAGAGCTTCACCGGGCCGGACGGGCGGATGGTGGTGGTGCCGCGGATTCCGGTCGACCGCGGCTGAGACGCGCGCGAGGGCGCGGACGCGGCCTGCTAGACTGCGCGCGCCCGAAGGGCCGGGGCCTGTTCGCCTCGCCTCGCTCCTCGGTGCGCCCGAAGCGAACGCGTCCGTCCGGCTCAGGCCGAGCGGCGTCGGCGCCCGGGCCGAACGAAACCCTCCGCACGCGATCGGCGGGCGGCTCCAGAGGAGAGAACGGCGATGGCGCAGACGAGCGTCGACCAGGTCCAGGGTCGGGAGATCCTGGACTCGCGCGGCAACCCCACGGTCGAGGTCGAGGTCGTGACCCGCGACGGCGTGCTCGGTCGCGCGGCGGTTCCGTCCGGCGCTTCCACCGGCGCGCGCGAAGCGCTCGAGCTCCGGGACGGGGACAAGGATCGCTATCTCGGCAAGGGCGTGACGAAGGCGGTCGACTTCGTGAACGGCGAGCTGGCCGCGGCCGTGAAAGGCATGTCCCTCGGTGGCCTCGACGAGCAGGCGGCGCTCGACGCGAAGCTGATCGAGACGGACGGAACCGAGACCAAGTCCCGCTGCGGTGCGAACGCGCTCCTCGGCGTCTCGCTGGCGGCCGCCCACGCGGCGGCCAACGCGACGCAGACGCCCCTCTACCGATTCATCGGCGGCGACGGCGCGAATCTCCTGCCCGCGCCCATGATGAACGTGCTGAACGGCGGGGAGCACGCGGACAACTCCGTCGACGTGCAGGAGTTCATGCTCTACCCGCTCGGCGCGCCGACCTTCTCCGAGGCGCTTCGCTGGGGCGCCGAGGTCTTCCACACGCTGAAGAAGGTCCTGCTCGAGAAGGGCTACTCGACGGCGGTCGGGGACGAGGGCGGCTTCGCGCCCGACCTGAAGAGCAACGAAGAGGCACTCGAGCTGATCCTCCAGGCCATCGACCAGGCGGGCTACGCGGCGGGCAAGGACATCTCGATCGCGCTCGATCCCGCGTCGAGCGAGTTCTACGAGAACGGGACCTACCATCTCGCGAGCGAGGACCGAAAGCTCGACAGCGCCGGCATGGTCGAGTTCTGGGCCGACTGGGTCTCGCGCTATCCGATCGTCTCGATCGAGGACGGTCTCGCCGAGGACGACTGGGACGGCTGGGCGACGCTGACCGCGAAGCTCGGGAACCGGTGCCAGCTCGTCGGCGACGATCTCTTCGTGACGAATCCGAAGATCCTGAAGCGCGGCATCGAAGAGAAGAGCGCGAACGCGATCCTGATCAAGGTGAACCAGATCGGCACGCTGACCGAGACGCTCGAAGCGATCCGGATGGCCGATGCGGCGGGCTTCGGCTCGATCTCGTCGCACCGCTCCGGCGAGACCGAGGACACGACGATCGCGGACCTCGCCGTCGGCGCGGCCACCGGCCAGATCAAGACGGGCTCGATGTGCCGCTCCGATCGGATCGCGAAGTACAACCAGCTGCTGCGGATCGAATCGCAGCTCGGCTCGGCCGCACGGTACGCGGGGGCGTCGCGCCTGGCGGGCCAGGGATGAGGGGTCGGGGAAACGAGCGCACGTCGCGCGGGATCGCGGTCGTGTGTCGCGGGATCGCGATGACGCTCGCGCTGTCCGTGGTCGCGTCGTCCCCGATCGCGCACGCGTTCATCCCCGAGGCCGATCGGACGATCCGCGAGATCGCGAAGGTGAATCGCAGCTCCGGGCGGAATCAGGCGATCCAGCTCGAGGTGACGATGCGGATCGGCGAGCGCGACCCGGTCGCGCGAGGCCAGCTGATCACGCATCCCTCGGGCCTCGCGCGGCTCGAGCTCCGCGGCTTCAGCGGCCGCATCGACCGCTATCTGCTCTCGGGCCGGGAGCTCACAGGGGCGAAGGACGGGCTCCGGATAGACCGTCCGCAGCCGCTGCTCCAGCCGCTCTTCTTGCTCCAGCCCTCGACGTCCTCGACCCTCGAGACGGCGCTCGAGACCTTCGACGTGTCGAGCGACGTGATCGGACTGGCGACCTGCGGTGACCAGGACTGCTTCGTGATCGGGGATCCGCGGCTGGCGGCGCCGTTGGCGGAGCGCGATGCCGACTTCTTCGTACTCGAGGGCGACGGCGTCCTGCTCGACCCGCTCGGTTCCGAGGGCGACGAGTACGCACTGGCGGCCGAGACCCTGGTCGGTCCCGACGGCGAACGGGTTGCAGCGGGGGCCGAGGGCGAATCGCTGGACGGGCCGGAGCTCTCGGTTCCCGAGGACACGCTCCTGCCCCGCCTCTGGGTCGACACCGAGGATCTCCAGGTCCGCCGGATCGACCGCGCCAGCGGCGTCTTCACCATCTTCGGTCCCGTGGTTTCCTTCGACGGCCTGATGCTGCCCGCCTGGTTCGAGATCCACGAGCCCGGCGCGGAGCCGATCCGCTTCGAGGTCGATCGCGCCGTCCGGGTGAACGCCCCGCCGCAGGCCTTCAGTCGGAAGTGGCTGCTCGCGCCGGTGGGGGACCCGGCGCCGGCGGCCGACGCGGCGCAGGGGGCCCAGGCTTCGCCCTGACCGCCTCGGGTCCTTCGCCGGAGATCCGGATCCGGCGTCGATCGGAGCGGGGGATCCCCGAAAATCCTGAAAGATTCCAATAAACCACTAATGCCGATCGGGTAAATCACCGATCCCATCGGCAAGTGATGCGCAGGAAGCGTGCAGCCCGTGACGCGCCTTTCCTGCCCGACCCGAATCCTCCGTCCCCGGTGTGGGGAAGCGACGGGGCGCGGGTCGAGAAATCCGGAATCTTTGGAAATGGCGAACCAGCAGACTCTCAACATTCTCGTCGTGGACTCGGAAGAAGAGGCCCGCCTTCAGCTGAAGGACGTGCTCACCCAGCAGGGCTTCGGTGTCACCACTCTCTCCGAGCCCCTCCGCGCGCCGGAGGAGGTCCGGCAGAATCGATTCCAGCTGATCGTGCTCGACGTCTCGCCCGGGAGCGGGGGCACGGAGGCGCTCGCCGCGATCCGCGGCTTCGACGATGACATCTGCGTGATCGCAACGACCGGCGTGGCTTCGGTCGAGGCGGCGGTCGCGACCATGAAGCACCAGGCCTTCCACTACCTCCAGAAGCCGATCGAGACCCAGGAAGTCCTCGCGGTCATCCAGGAGGCGATCAAGGACCGTGGCCTGCTCGTCGACCTCGAGACCCACCTCAACACCGAGATCGGTCGCCGCATCCGCGCCAAGCGCCACGAGTCGGAGCTGACCCTCAAGCAGCTCGCGAACCGGACGGGTCTGTCGGTCAGCCTGATCTCCCAGATCGAGCTGGGCAAGAGCGCGGCTTCCATGTCGACCATGCATAAGTTGGCCGCCGCCTTGGGCGTCCGCATGACATACTTCTTCGAGACGCTGTAGCGCCTCGACGGAGTCCGTGTTCATCGAACGCCCCCGAGCCTCGCGGTTCGGGGGCGTTCGTCGTTCGAAGCGGGGCGAGGGAACCACCCCGACTTCGCGCCGGTCTCTGCAGAACGAGCGGCCCTGCGTTATTGAGCCGTGAGCATCGAGTCCCCCGAGAGCGCAGGAGGCGAATCCAACATGGAGCAGAGACGAACCCACTCCGGCGACGCGCGTCACAGGCGGCGACCGCAGGGGCGATCGACGATTTTCGCCTTGCTTGGTCTCGCCCTTCTGCTCGCCACGCCATGCTTCGCCGGCGATTCTTTCCGCGAGATGTGCGCAGAGAAGCGGACCCTGACTGGAAACACGCCGATCCTGGCGCGCTCGATGGTCGCGCTGCTCGCGTCGCCCGAGTCGTTCTTCGGCTGTCGCGTCCTGACCGAGGGCTATTTCGGCGATGGCTTCGTCCTCTACCTCTCCGCCCGCGACTACGAAGACGGTGCGTCGCTCAACGGTCTGATCGTCGAGACGACGGACGGCACGCTGTTGGAGACGGCGGAGGGCCAGAAGGCGTTGGAGGGCAAGCGAGTGCGGATCCGCGGGCTGTTCGGCGGCTCTGCTCCCCCGCTCGCCTCGGGCAGCCTCCAGGAGATCGACCTCCTCGAAGTGATCGAAGGCCGCCCCGGGCCGCCGAATCGTTTTTGAGCTCTTGGAGGCAGCCGAACGCCGGAAGCGAGAGTTCCGTCCCACCGGCCCGCTATCATGCTCCCGCGCTTGCCCTCGCGCGGAGGATGCTTCCATTCGTTCCGTAGAGACTTCACGACCGAAGCCCGGGCTGTCCGTGCCGGTGCTCTCGATCCTCGACGAGGAGGGCCGGCTGATCGAGGAGGATCAGCGGGCGCTCGTGCGTCACGTGGTCCAGGAGGGGTACGGCGCGGACATCCTGTTCTCGGCGGGGACGACCGGCGAGTGGGACAAGGTCGACAACGAGACGCGGCAGGCGGTGATCCGGGTCTGTGCGGAAGAGGTGTCGAAGCTCAATCTCGGGCTCGTCGCGAACGGCGGTCCCGCGGTCGAGAGCTGGGCGGGCGTCACGGCGCCGACGGCGCGCGACACGCTGGCGAATCTCGAGTTCGCGCTCGACTGCGGGGTCGATGCGGCGGTGATCGCGCCGCTCTCGATCGAGGGCGTGGCCGATCCGGTGCGCTTCCTGCTGCGCGACGTGTCGGATCTGCTGGACACCAAGACGCGCCGCATTCCGATCTTCCTCTACGACAACGCCGACATCGCGATCGACCCGGCCGTGCCGCACATCCGCACGAAGCAGGTCAAGGCGATGAGCCGGCTCGATTTCGTGCGCGGGATCAAGGTCTCGGCGTCGAACAAGGTGCTCGGCAACTACACCCGCGCGGCGAAGAGCTTCAAGGATCGCGGCGAGTTCGGGATCTACATCGGCAACGCGAAGCTGATCTTCGACATCTACCGCCCGTATCAGGGCTTCCGCGGCGTGATCCGGGAGCACTGGGATCGCTGGCGCCGGGCCGGCGGGATGCCGGTCGGCGTCGTGTCGGGTCCGGCCAACGCGATGCCCCGCGAATGGGCCTACGCCTGGCAGGTCTGCCGCGCGGGCGACGAGGAGCGGATGGACGCGGCGCAGCGGGTGGTCGACGCCTTCCGCGACCTCTGCGTCGTGCCGAGCGGCAAGCGGACCCTCGCCTGCCTCAAGCGCGCCCTCTACGCGGAAGGCGTGATCTCCAGCCCCTGCGTCGCGCCGGGCACGCCGGACCTCGCGCCGGGTGAGGGCGAAGCGTTCGACGAGAAGTTCTCCGCGCTCAAGGAGACGGCGGAGCGCGAGCTGGGGCGGGTCGCGATGACGCGCTTCGAGAAGAGGGAAGGCTGACGTGGCGGACTCCGGACGGGAAACCGAAGAGAAGCTCGAGCTCGTCGGCATCGGCAGCATGGTCCTCGACCGCATGCACCGCACCCGGCGCGTGCTCGGACCGAACGAGAAGGGCCTGCTCGACGACGTCGACTCCGGCGGGCCGGTCCAGACCTGCATCGGGGGTGTCCTGCTCAACCAGGCCGGCTGGGCCGCGCTCTTCGGCACGCGGGTCGGTCTCTTCGGTCGGCAGGCGGACGACGACGCGGGGCGCACGCTACGCGCCGCGATGAAGCAGGCGGGCATCGAGACGAGCCTCGACCTCACCGGAAGCGCGAGCTCCCTGGCCGAGATCTTCGTCGACGCGGAAGGCGAGCGGGCGATCTACATGGCGGCGGGGGCGACCGCGGAGACCACGCCGGCGCACGTCCGCGACGATCACGCGGCGTTCATCGCCCGCGGTCAGCGCCTCACGACGGAGATCTCCCAGCTGCCGCTCGATGCGACGCTCGAAGCGTTGCGGGTCGCGCACGAACACGGGCTCGAGACCGTGGTCGATCTCGACGTGCTGCCGAGCGATGCGGTCCAAGGGCTCGGCGATCGCGAGACGCTGGACGCGGTCCTGCGGGAAGCGGATCTGCTGAAGCCGACCGCGCTGGCGGCCCGGGAGCTCTTTCCGGAGATCGATTCGCTCGAGGATCTCGTGACCGCCCTCCGCGCCGAGTACGGGGTCGCCACGGTCGTCCTCACGGACGGGGATCGAGGCGCCCTGCTCTGCGATGCGAGCGGTTCGCGCTGGATCCCGGCGTACCCGGTCGACGCGGTCGTCGACACGACGGGCGCGGGCGACGCCTTCTACGGCGGGTTCCTCGCCGGTCAGGCGCTCGGGCTCGGGCCGGACGACGCGGCGAAGCTCGGCAACGCCTGCGGGGCCGCGTGCGTCGAACGGATGGGGGCGTTCCCCGAGGCGGCGGAGACGCTTCGCGCGCGCGCGATCGAGCTCTACGACGGGGCGACGCCGACGGATGCCCGGTGGTCCGCGCTCGAGGTGAGCGCGACGGCGGCGCCGGTGCCCGGAGCCGCCGGGCGCCGGGTGCTCGACGTCGCGGCCCAGCAGCTCGCGGCCCTGGCCGATCGGCACGACGGTGCGTCGCTCGAGGCGGCCGCGGAGCTGATCGAGGCGGCCGAGGCTTCGGGGGGGCGCGTCCACGTGACCGGCGTCGGCAAGCCCGAGCACGTGGCCCACTACGGGGCGAGCCTGCTCTCGTCGACCGGGGTCCCTGCGACGTTCCTCCACGCGACGGAGTCGCTCCACGGGAGCCTCGGACAACTCGTTCCGGGCGACGTCGTGATCGCGATCAGCAACAGCGGGACGACCTCCGAGTGCCTGCTCGCGGTCGAGGCCGTGCGCGGCTACGGCGGAAAGCTGATCGCCGTGACCGGCGGACTCTCCTCGCCCCTCGCCGAGGCGGCGGACGTGACCCTCGACGCGGGCGTGAAGGAAGAAGGGGGCCCCCTGGGCCTCGCGCCCCGGGCGAGCGTGGCCGCGGAGATCCTCGTGATCGCGGCCCTCGGCGCCATCCTGCAGGAGCGACGCGGACTCGATCGCGGCGACTACGCCGCGCGCCACCCCGCCGGCGCGCTGGGCAAGCAGGCTCGCGGCGACTAGGGCGCCCGGGCGAGCCCGGCCGGGTGACCCCGTGCAGCCCCCCGCGCTTCGTTCCCGAGGGGTCGGTGACCCGCTCGAGGCGGAAGAGGGCCTGCCGGCGGCCTGCCATTGACGCTCGGCAGCCGTGGTCCTAAGGTCGGCCGCTCGAAATCCCGCGATCGCGGGGTCGATCCGCTTCCCAGGGCGGACCCGAGACCCCCGACGCGCACGAAACCATGCTCATGGGGCCGTAGCTCAGCTGGGAGAGCGTCGCGTTCGCAACGCGAAGGTCGGCGGTTCGATCCCGCTCGGCTCCACCATTTTTGAGAGAAACGGACCCGCGGGCCTCGATGGCCCGCGGGTCCTTTCGTTTCGGGAGATGCGTGGCGGAGAGCCGCGTAGCGGCGCCGGGCGTGACGGAGCGATGGGTAGCCTCGGCGCCGCTCGACCGTTCTTCTGGAGGCGTCGGGGACCCAGGGGCTCCCTGTCGCGTTGCCACGTGATGTTCGGGCTCCCCATGCCTCCGCCGCGCCGGGCGGGCTCGGGTCCGGGCGAACCGGGCTCGTTGTTAGGCGAGGCTCGCGTGGACGAGGGTCGCGAGGCCGCCGGCGAGGAGGGCGCCGTCGACGGCGAGATGGCCGTAGTGCTCGGTGGGGCGGAATCGAGCGAGGGCGAGGAGCTCGAGCGCGGGGACCCAGGCGAGTGGAGCGAGGTCGCGGGGAACGAGCCAGGTCACGCCGAGGGCGAGGATCAGGGCCCCGCGTGCGAGTCCGAGGGCGGGCGTCGGGCCGAGGGCGGCTTCGTCGTCGCGCAGGTTGGAGGCGACGAGGTTGGCCCAGAAGGTCGGGAAGAGGATCGCCGTGAGCGCGAGCGCTTCTCTCGGGGTGGCTCCGGGGGCGGCGAGCCAGGGGAGACCCACGCAGATCCCGGTCCAGGCGATCGAGACGTAGACGCTCTTGAGCGCGGGGAAGCGCTTGAGCCTGCGATGGAGGAGACCGACGCTGCCGAAGACGCCACAGAGCGCGAGGGTCGTCGGGGGGCTACCGGCCGCGGCGAGCACGAGCCCGAGTCCGGCGATCGCGAGGGCGATTGCGAACGCGTTCCGGTTCCGCTCGATGAACGCGGTTCGGCGCGGCGACGTATGACGATCCCG
>Ga0180435_10000340_pt1 | contig 48621 bp, 47 predicted proteins | sample SS_ome_3_FD_132467 | JGI IMG/M metagenome (GOLD analysis project Ga0180435, IMG submission 132467) | Hypersaline lake sediment archaeal communities from the Salton Sea, California, USA - SS_3_S_1 metaG | ecosystem: Environmental > Aquatic > Non-marine Saline and Alkaline > Hypersaline >... | reverse complement strand
GCCTTTTCCCTGGACGCCGCCGCACCGTTATCGCAGAGAAGAAGATCAAGCCGTTTTCGTTTTTTCGCCTGCATGTTCAAGCATCTTAAGGGCAGTATCAGAAATGGACCTGGCATCGATGCCGTATTTTGAACGTAAAAGATCCTGGGCGCCATGTTCGACAAACGTGTCCGGAATGCCCATTCGCGTTAAGTTGAATCCTGCTATCCCTGCATCATTCAGGCACTCGAGAACAGCGCTGCCGAACCCTCCCTGGATGACATTTTCTTCAATGGTGATTACCCGTGGAATCTTTTCCGCCAGCCGCGCGATTAAGTCACTGTCAATGGGTTTGACAAACCTGCAGTCCACGATCGTCGCCTGAATCCCTTTTTCAAGAAGACGTTCGCGGGCCTGCATTGCATCATTCACCGTTCTGCCAATGGCAAAGATAAGTATATCATCTCCTTTGGCAAGAATTCTCCCTTTTCCAATGGGAACCGGTTCAGGCGGTGACGTCATATCCACTCCGGTTCCGTTGCCCCTCGGGTACCTTAGGGCGATGGGGCCTTTATGGTTCAGTGCCGTGACCAGCATCCGTCGCAGTTCATTTTCATCGGATGGGGCCATTACCACCATATTCGGGAGATTCCGTAAAAACGAAAAGTCAAACAGGCCATGGTGCGTCGGACCGTCTTCGCCCACAATTCCACCCCGGTCTATTGCGAATACGACATGGAGGTTTTCGATACATACGTCGTGGATGATCTGATCATAAGCGCGCTGCAGGAAAGTGGAATAGATGGCAACAACCGGGATAAAACCGCCCGTGGCGATCCCTGCGGCAAACGTTACACCGTGCTGCTCGGCAATTCCCACGTCAAAAAAGCGGTCCGGGTAAGCCTCGGAGAATTTAACGAGCCCGGTTCCTTCAGGCATTGCAGCGGTCACGGAAACAATATCCTTTCTGTTTTCAGCTAGTTCAACCATGGTGTTGCCGAACACCTCCGTGTATGAGGGAGGGGAGGGCGCACATGCTTCGGATGCCGTCGTGCCTGTTTCTATTTCAAAACAACCTACGCCATGGAAGTATACGGGATTGTCTTCGGCGGGTTTGTATCCTTTGCCTTTTTGCGTCGTAACGTGAAGAAGCACGGGTTCCTTAACATTCTTGATGTTGCTTAGAATATCGATAAGATGGTTCAGCCTGTGTCCTTTGATGGGACCAAAATATTCAAAATTAAATGCCTCAAACAGCATGCCGGGAGTAATGAATGTCTTAAAGGACTCTTCCGACCGTTTGGCAAACTGGTACATGTCATTTCCGATTCCAGGAAGGGACTTCAGGAATTCTCCAAACTCTTTGCGCCAGCGCTGAAGGTAGGTCGCTGAAAACTTTCTACTCAAAAACGATGAAAGCGCCCCGACGTTCTGTGAAATTGACATATCGTTATCGTTCAGGATAACAAGAATTTCTTTATCGTTATGGAGATCGCCGGCTTGATTCAGACCTTCATATGCCAGGCCGGCTGTCATGGACCCGTCCCCTATGACGGCAATGACTTTTCCGGGTTCTTTCTTAATGTGTTTGGCACAGGCCATCCCCAAACCGGCGGATATGGACGTACTGCTGTGCCCGGTGGTGAATGAGTCGAATTTGCTTTCGCTCATTTTGGTAAAACCGGATAGCCCGCCGTGTTTTCTCAATGTATGAAAACGGTCATGCCGTCCTGTTAAAAGCTTGTGCGCGTATGATTGGTGTCCTACATCCCAGATAAGTTTGTCACCCGGGACATCAAAAACATAGTGGATAGCGATGGTCAGTTCCACCGCCCCCAAACTGGAAGCAAGGTGCCCGCCATTTTTGGAAACCACTTCAACGATGGTTTTCCGAATCTCAGAAGCCAGCTGGGGCAACTGAGCTCTGGTCAGCTTTTTAAGGTCAGCCGGTGTATGTATGTTCTCAAGAATACCCAAGAGATAATCCTCATCTATCCCGTTCGATGATATATCTTGCAATCGCTGCAAGAGGATCAGAATGATTACCAAAAGATTCGATGTTTTTCAAGGCATCATGGATCAGTTTATCCGCGAACCTCTTTGATTCACTTAAACCGATGACGGAAGGATAGGTGGACTTGTCGAGTTCGGCGTCTTTCTGTGTCGCCTTACCCATTACTTCGGGATCGCCTTCGATATCGAGAATGTCATCAGCCACTTGAAATGCAAGTCCGATACTCCGGCCATAGGAGGCAAGGTCCCGGATCTGATCGATATTTCCACCCCCTAGCACCGCCCCGGAATATACAGATGCTTCAATCAGCGCTCCGGTCTTTGAGGAGTGAAGAATCTTCAGTGTTTCTGAGTCGAGGCCCTTACCCTGTGATTCCATGTCCATCATCTGACCGGAAATCATTCCTTTAAATCCGGCGGCGCCGGCGATGAACCTGATCACATCCAATCGCCTGGAATCCGTGATATGCCTGCTTGAATGTTCAGTGTGATTTGAAGCAAGAATCTCAAAAGAAAGGGTGAGAAGGGCATCGCCGGCAAGAATGGCCGTAGCTTCGTCAAAGGCCTTGTGACAGGTTGGAATACCCCTTCTGAAATCATCGTTGTCCATAGCCGGGAGGTCATCATGAATAAGGGAATACGTGTGAATCATTTCTAAGGCACATGCAGGGTGGAGAATGGTCTGGTTCATGCCGCCCACGGCCTCTGCCGCAGCAATGCATAATACAGGCCGGAGGCGCTTTCCGGAGGCCATTACCGAATATCTCATGGCATCCATGATTCTTTCGGAATGCGATGCCTGGGAAAGGATTTCATTCAACACCCGGTTGATTTCATCCTGTTTTTCTTTAAGATATGACGTCAGGTCAAACATAGCAGATGACGGTTCCCTTTCTTATTAACCGTCTTCCTCCTCATCACCGGTCATGAACGTCTCCTCCTTGATTTCACCATTGCTGTCCTTTATTAAAATAGTCACTTTCTTCTCAATTTCATCCAGTTTTTTATTGCATGCTTTGGACAGTTTGACGCCATCTTCAAATTTCTTAAGTGTCTTTTCCAGGGGCAGGTTGCCTGACTCCAGTTCCTCGACAATTTGTTCCAGTTGCTTCATGGATTCTTCAAAGGTCTTTTTTGACATGGGTGTGGGTTCCTTTGACTGTTGAAATGATTTTTCCTTTTTTGAGCAAGGTTTCAATTAATTGCCCGTCGTCTACTTTACTTTCATCGGTAATGATGGTTCTGTCGGTTAATCGCCGGGTGATGCTGTATCCTCGCTCCAGTGTCGCCATGGGGTTCATTGCAAATAAACGCCCGGACACTTCCCTGAGGTCTGATTTGTTTTTTTCTATCGAAATTAAATATGAATGCAGAAGGTTATCCATTATTCGTGAAAGCAACGCATGATATCTGTAAATGAGTTCTGTGGGCTGATGCAAACGGAGGGTTCTGTTTAGATAACGCAATTTATCCTTGCTTCCATCCATGTCCCGGGCACATGCCCTGGCACACCTGGCAAGAAGATCGTCTATTCTGATCCGGGCGTCCTGTATGGCGCGCCCGGGATCCTTAAGTCTCAGAGTCAAGGCTCGAATGTTAATTTTGATATCGCCTAAATAATTAACCACAGCCTTAAAAAGACGCTGTTTCAATTTAACCTGTTGATATATCATATCTTTTTTGACCGGCATAATAAGTTCCGCGGCAGCGGATGGCGTGGGCGCCCTGAGGTCGGCAACAAAGTCCGAAATCGTATAGTCGGTATCATGACCAACAGCGGATACAATCGGAATGTTGGACGCATGGATCGACCTGGCCAGTAATTCCGAGTTGAAGGCCTGCAGATCTTCAAGGGAACCTCCGCCTCGTGCAAGAACAATGACATCCGAACTCGCCCTTCTATTGATCAGACCTATGGCCTCGGCGAGTTCATTTTCTGCACCTGAACCTTGAACCCGAACCGGAACTATTTCTATATAAGCATTTGGATATCTACGATTAATAATATTTATGATATCAAAGATAACAGCACCTGAAGGGGATGTAATGACGCTTATTTTTTCCGGTAAATATGGAATAGGCGCCTTATGAACGTCATCAAAAAGGCCCTCATCGGACAACCGTTTTTTTAACTGCTCAAAGGCAATTTGGAGAGCACCGGTGCCTTTAGGCTCTATAAGTTCGAAAATGATCTGATAGGTGCCCCTGGGTTCATATACGCTGACTCTGCAAAGTCCGGTCACTTCCATGCCGTTTTCAGGTTTGAAGGGCAGTTTTTTATTTTGACCCCGGAACATGACCGCACGGATCTGCGCGGAGCTGTCCTTCAGAGTAAAATAATAATGCCCTGATGAAGGTGATGCAAAATTGGTTATTTCACCGGTAATCCACACAATGGGGTACGCTTCCTCCAATAGTGTTTTCAGTTCCGCAGTCAGTGCCGATACCGTATAAAATGATTGTTTTGACGACATGGGGCTTACTATGAATCAGGCTGTTTTTGCCGGACGTTTATATAATGTCCGATAATATATATTATGTAAACTTTTAATCAATGCTTTTAAATCAGGGCTCAATCGCCGCTCCCTTCCGGTTTGGTTTTATATTTTTCAAGAACTTCCCGTATGGCCGGCATAATGTAAACATGCTCAAGTGGAAGACCGGATATACTTGTTGCCAGGATCTCTATTTTGTCCCTTACCGGTTTATGCTTGTCCATAATAAACAGACTGCGTTCCTCCACCCGGCACAATCCGCTCTTCACCTTTAACCCCGCGTTGCTCAAATTTTTTTCAGTGACACTGATGTTGAGTTTCTCCGCCAGTTCTTTTAGTGCTGCATACACTTGTTCGGGTTTCATTTTAACGCCATTTTTTAGTCGGTGATAATTTTACTGATATCCGGCACGGTGTCGGGTTTTCCCTTTTCCATGTACCTGCTTTCGTTATTCCTTGCAGTGACATTTTCATACACGCCGTCGTCACGCTTTACCAGTTTTGTAAATCCAAGGTCCCTCAGTTCGCTATTTGTTTTGGGTGAACTTATTCCCACAAGGGACACCAGCCGTTTGACCGGCTGTCGGCACCCGGGGCATTTTACAAACGGTTTGTCATGGATGGACTGTCTGGCTTCAAATACCTTTCCAAGAGCGCAGCTACCATCCGTATGTTCGTAATCGTAAAATGGCATTATAAATTGCTTCTCTCTCGTCTTTTCCTTGAAAAACGTCTATTCTGTGTTATATTAAGCGCAACTAAAATGAAATCAAATTGATATTCTATTTATATTTTACAGGAGGAAAAAATGCAACAGCAGTCATTACCTTTTCAGTCGACTCAAGCAAAGGTCATCGTCAACAGTTTTTTACGCAGCGTTTACAACTGGATGGCCATCGGATTGGCCATCACCGGATTTGTTGCGTTTTACGTGGCAAGCAGTGAAAGTTTGCTTCGACTGATATTCGGCAACCCGCTCATATTTTTCGGACTTATTATCGGTGAACTGGCCCTGGTATTTACCATCAGCGCCAGAGTCAGCAAAATGAAGGCATCCACCGCTACCTCGTTGTTTGTTCTCTTTGCCGCACTAAACGGCGCCACTCTTTCAGCCGTCCTAATCCGGTATACCATGACCTCCATTGCCGCAACGTTTTTCATATGTGCCGGCACATTCGCCGCCTGCAGCATTTACGGCATGGTGACCAAGCGTGATCTCACCGGAGTCGGCCAGTTTATGTTCATGGGACTTATCGGCATTATCATCGCCTCCGTGGTCAACATGTTCATGCAGAGCTCCGGGCTTCACATGATTATCAGCTATCTCGGCGTGTTCATCTTTGTGGGATTGACCGCTTATGACACACAAAAACTGAAAAACATGGCCCTGACTCAGCCGGCCGGCCTTGATGCCGCGGTGATCCGAAAAGGCGCCATCATCGGCGCGTTGACGCTTTACCTTGATTTTATAAATATGTTCTTGTTTTTACTGCATATCTTTGGAGCTTCCAGGGATTAGATCGGTTCAAGACGGATTTTTAATTCGACAATGCCTCCAACAGTTATTTATTATCAATTATAACAAACTGTTGGAGGTTTATTAGTTCCGCGGCAGGCCCCTCTATCCAAGATGTTGGTGCACGGCCCCTGCAATCATTTTGCATAGACGGTTTGTTACCTCCTCCGTCGGCCCTTCCACCATTACACGACAGATCGACTGGGTCCCTGAATACCTTACCAACACCCTTCCCTTTTCACCAAGTACATCCTGTGCTTCCTTGATGGCCTCCCCAACAGCCGGAACGGTATTTATGTCGGGTTTTGTTTGCACGTCAACATTAATCAGCTGTTGGGGAAAAATATTCATGACCTTGACAAGCTCGGATAAGGGATGTCCGCTCACAATAATTGCTTCAAGGAGTTGAAGTGCGGCCAGCAAACCATCTCCTGTGGTGTGGTGATTCAAAAAAATGATGTGTCCGGAGTTTTCTCCTCCAAGCACGGCGCCGTCCGATTTCATCTTCTCCATGACGTACCGGTCGCCGACCTCTGAGGCCGAATGCTGTATCCCGGCTTCGGTTAAGGCAGCCGCCAGCCCCAAATTGCTCATTACAGTGGTGACGATCTTATTCCCCGTCAATCGATTCCCATATTTCAAATGCCGGGCTAAAACAGCAATAACCTGGTCGCCGGTTACAACGGTTCCGGTATGATCCACCGCAAGCATACGGTCGCCGTCCCCGTCAAATGCAATACCCAGATCCGCCCTTTGGTTCAAAACTTCTTTTTTCAGTTCGGAAGGGTGCTCGGAACCGCAGTTTTCATTAATGTTGATGCCGTCCGGGTCGGTAAACAAGAAGGTCGTCTCCCCCCCCAACCCGCCGAATAATTGTTTTGCAGCCTGGAATGTGGCGCCGTTTGCGCAGTCAAATACCAGCTTCAGCCCGTCGAACAACAGGTCCTCAGGGAGCGTTGCTTTTAAAAATTCCGTATAGTCGGCTACAGGGTTCTCGATGTTGAAAATCCGGCCTGTTTTTGTAACCTCCCTGTTTAGATCGCGGATTCGCTCGTCCAGAATAAGATTCTCAATTTTCCCCTCAATCGTATCCGGGAGTTTGAATCCCTCCCCATCAAACAGCTTAATACCATTGTCAATATAAGGATTATGGGAGGCGGAAACAACCACGCCGCCAAGAGCCTGTTTTTTAAAGATCATCCGGGCGATTCCGGGTGTCGGTAAAACGCCGGTCAGATGAACATCCACGCCCATGGAAACGATGCCCGAGGCAAGGGCGCTTTCCAGCATGGGGCCCGATATCCTTGTGTCCCTGCCGAGGATTATTCCCGGTTTATAATTGCCCGACACGGTTTCCTTAAAATGAAACGCAACGGCCTTTCCGGTTTTCACTGCCATTTCAGGCGTCATGGGGTATTGATTTGCCGGCCCACGGATCCCGTCTGTTCCGAATAATTTTCCCATCTTAATTCCTTTTAATCAGCTCAATTACCGGTTGTTCCATTTTCCCCACGACTTGATCCACAACCGTCTGAAGCCAGGCCGTTCCCGTCTTCTTCTCGTCACCCGAAAGGTCTTTAATGGTGCCGAGGTAGTCTTTCTTTGATCCGATTATGCGCGCCTTAAAAGCGTTTATAAAATCGCCCATCAGTCGTTCGTTCCCCTTTTCGGATAGGCAGGACTGGAAACGGCGCCCAATTTCGGCCCACCTCTTCCCGGGGTCAATGATCGGCTCTAAAAACCCCTTCAGCCGGTTCACCCTTTCATTGGTTCCCAGCGCCAATGTGTCTTTCATTCCGGAAAGGAGCGCTTCAGGAAACGTATCGTCTATAAATAGCGACCTCACATGTTCATACCATCTCATCAGCGCGACGAGGTTTGCGATATAGACCAGGTTGTTCATCACCGTTCGCTTGACGGCTTTGCCTCCGGTCGAATAGGGTATGTTTCCGGTTTTTCCCGGCCCCCCGAAAATCAAGCGGCCCTCCCTCAACTCATCTTTTCGGCAGATGGTTCCTGCTGCAGTAACCGTCCCGTAGGTGAGTCGGCAGGGACCGACCACCCCGCCCTGCCCTCCGAGGAAAATCGGCTTCCGGTCAAGCATCACGCCGCGTGGCACATCACCTATAAGTGAAGCTGTGGCTTTGTCCTGATTGGGGGTAAAATTAAAATGAATAAACGAACTCCCGACTTCACTGTGATCTTTTTTACCGGTTCCTCCCGACATGAAGCAGTCGCAGAAGTTAATCAAGCTGCCCAACGTGACGAAGGGAAAGAGAATGGTCTGTTTCAGCCCGACGGTATGGGCAATGCTTGCTTCTTCTTCCAGGATGGTACCCTCCCTGACATGGGCTCCTGACCCGGCCTGGGCATTTTTTAAAAAGACCGCGTTTGAAAAATATCCCCCCTTCAACTCGACTCCCGGAGCAATATAGCAGTTTGATACGGTTGCCGGATTTTCATGACCGATGATAACATGATCAAGTATCAAGGTGGATTCACCGAGAATTTTACTGCCGGAATGTATCATGGTGCCGTTTCCGGAAATTCTGTCAACGGAAACATCATGTCCGATTTCAACGGATTCCGGGTTGGGGATTTTAACGCCTTTTTCTAAGAGCATTTTCAGTTGTTGGTTGCGAGTTTGCTTCATGGATTCCTCGTTTGACAGACACAATGTACTTGTTGACAACGTCGTTTTTGTTCATCAAATATGCAAACCATATCCTTTGTCAAGCATATTAGCCCTGCAATCCTTTGGATGGATTGAACTAATACGTAATCATAAAAATTACGGCTTGACAATGTCAAATAATTCAATTAATTATATATAAATACCGACTATTAGCAACAGTATTCAGAATTAATTAACTACGACGAAATTTATCAAGGTGGACTCTATTATGATTAGCAAAATTTTAATTGTCGATGACTCTCCGGTTGCAAGAAAAATGCTTATAAATTCCATTCCCAAGGACAAAGGGTACGAAATCTTTGAAGCAACAAATGGTCAGGAAGGGGTTGCCAAGTACCAAGAGTTGAACCCTGATCTGGTGTTCATGGATTTAACCATGCCTGTTCTCGATGGTTATAAGGCCACCGCTAAGATAATCGAGCTTGATAAAAATGCAATCATCATTGTCACCACCGCAGATATCCAGCCAAAATCCATTTCCAATGTAATGGAACTCGGTGCATTCACCTTATTAAAGAAACCTGCCAAGGCTGATTCCATTGTTGATGCCATTGAAAAAGTTGAATTAAAACTTGCAAACAAATAATCCGGGGGAACAATAAATGGAGTCTAAGGCAGGAGAAATCATTTCCCAGGAAGAAAGGGATATTTTACAGGAACTCATGAATATCGCCTTCGGTAATGCGACTGCCGACTTGGCTCAAGTCATTGATATATATGTCCAGTTAAGCGTTCCGGATATTCAGGTCGTGGCCATCAACAAGCTGCCGGATTACCTTAAGGATGCAATAAATTCCGATAGTAAAAGCAGTATCGTTGAACAAAAGTTTTGGGGGAGTTTTCAGGGCTCGGGTTTGCTGGTTTTTCCAAGCGGTTCGGGTATGGATCTCCTTGCGCTTCTGCATGAAAAAGAATCCGAAGAAGAACCGTCGAACAAAGTGCCCATGGATCTTATAGAAAAAGGTGGTCTTCTTGAAATCAGCAATATCCTAATCGGCGCATGTATCGGGAAATTTTCAGAATTGCTCGGCACATTCGTAACGTATTCCCCGCCACAGGTTTTTCACGGAAATAGTGATGAATGCGAATCATTCATTAATGGTTTTAATCCTTCGCAAACCGCCATTGTCATGAAAACCGTATTCGACTTTCAGGATAAGAATGTCAGTGGCTTTTTACTTATTCTAACCGGCTATGAGTCACTGGATTGGCTGCGCAAAGCGCTTCACGACTTCTTGGGCTCCTACGAATAATGATTTTTACTCAAATTTTTGATATGCTTGATGCAGGGATCGTCATCCTGGATAAAGAGCTTCATGTGTTTAAATGGAACCGATGGATGGCAACCCACAGCAATATTCCACCCGAAAAAATCATTGGCGAGTCATTGTTCACTTTTTATCCGGACCTGAATGTCCCCTGGTTTTTGCGCAACTGCAAATCCGTGTTCACCTTCGGGAACTTTGCATTCCTGTCATACAAGCTGCATAAATATTGTTTCCCTTTTAAGTCCCATAACTCGCTTGGTTATAATTTTACACACATGCAGCAAAATTGTACGGTGGGTCCCCTGCGAAATGATGATAGCAATATTGATTATATTTACATTAACGTCCAGGATGTCACGGAAGTCGCGTCCTATGAAAAAAAGCTCATTGAAATGAACACCCGGGACGGGCTGACCGACATTTATAACCGGCGTTTTTTTGACACAAGGCTTGAAGAGGAGTTTGTCAGGCACAAGCGGTACGATCGTCCCATGAGTATGATCATGTTGGATATAGATTTTTTCAAAGACACCAACGATACCCATGGGCACCAGGCCGGTGACTTTATTCTGGTCTCCCTTACCAAACTTTTGTCAGGCCGGTTACGGAAGACGGATATATTTTGCAGGTATGGGGGAGAGGAGTTTTGCTGTATTCTTCCGGAAACAACCATTGACTCTGCGAGATCCCTTGCAAACGATCTGCTTCATTCGGTATCATCCAACACATTTGTTTTCAACGACACGCCCATAAAAATAACCATAAGCCTGGGAGTATCTGTATTAAGCGAATCCACTGATTCCGCGGAAACCCTTCTTAAAGAAACCGATGATGCGCTGTATCAGGCTAAAAAGGAAGGAAGGAATAAAGTCATTGTAGCCGGGGACACCTGAAGCCTACATTTCAAAAACGATTATCTTATTGTACTCCCTGATTTTATCTCTTAACAAGGCGGCCTTTTCAAAATCAAGCTCCCTCGCGGCTGTTGCCATCTCTTCCTTCAGTTCCGCTATATGGTCCTCGAGGCTTAACTCCGAGCCGTAAGCTTCGATTTTGTCTGAAACAACATTACTTGCCACCGCTCCTGTTTTGTTTTCAGAAAAGAATCCCTCGCTGATTTCTTTTCTGATGGTCGATGGTATCACATTGTTTTCCCGGTTATACCTCTCCTGGATTACCCGGCGTCGACGGGTTTCATCAATGGCTTGCTGCATGGATTTGGTTATGGTATCCGCATACATTATGACGGTGCCGTTTTCATTTCTGGCCGCCCTTCCGCATGTTTGTATCAGCGATCTTGCTGATCGCAGGAACCCTTCTTTATCAGCATCCAGTATGGCGACCAGGGACACTTCCGGTATATCCAGCCCTTCGCGGAGCAGGTTGATACCGATGAGCACGTCGAAGGTTCCTATCCGGAGCTCTCTTATGATCTCCGTTCGCTCCATGGTTTTGATATCAGAGTGCAGGTAGCGAACTTTTATGTTGAGATCGGTATAGTAGTCGGTGAGATCCTCGGCCATTCGTTTCGTCAACGTAGTCACGAGAACCCTCTCATTCTTTTCTATTCGAAGCTGAATTTCCTCTAAAAGATCGTCTACCTGGTTCTTCCCCTTTCTCACATGGATGACAGGGTCAAGAAGACCGGTGGGGCGTGATATCTGTTCCGCAATATGGTGATGGCTTTTTTCCATCTCGTAGGCCGCCGGGGTTGCCGATACATATATCACCCGGTGAACTCGGGAAGTAAATTCGTTAAATTGAAGTGGCCGGTTGTCGAGGGCGGAAGGGAGTCGAAATCCGTATTCAACGAGGGTTTCCTTTCTTGAACGATCGCCTTTATACATGCCTATCAGCTGTGGAACGGCGATATGGCTTTCATCAATAAAAAGAAGGAAATCATCGGGGTAATAATCGAGAAGCGTGGGCGGCGGGTCCCCCTTCTTCCTGCCGGTCAGGTGCCTCGAGTAGTTCTCTATGCCGTTGCAGTATCCCAGTTCCTGGATCATTTCCAAATCAAAGTTAGTCCGCTCTTCTATTCGTTGAGTTTCAATATGCTTATTTTCCGAACGAAAATGCTCTATTCTGTCCTTTAATTCAGCAATGATATTCTCTATTGCCCTTTTACGGGTCTGTTTTAACACGAGATAATGACTCGCCGGAAAAATGGTAACCCGGCTCAGCCTTCTGATCACATAACCTTTGAGCGGGTCGATTTCAGCAATACTTTCAATGGTATCGCCGAACATGTCTATTCTAACGGCCTTCTCTTCTTCGTATGCAGGAATGATTTCAATCCTGTCGCCCCTCACCCTGAACACCCCCCGATGAAAATCCACGTCATTTCTATCGTACTGCATTTCCACCAGCCTTGACAGGATGTCCTTCCTGTTGATTTCCATGTCGGATTCAAGATCAAGGCGGAGAGCCAGATAGTCTTCGGGGGCTCCCAAGCCGTATATGCATGATACACTTGCCACGACAATGACATCGGAACGTGATAATACCGACATGGTCGCGGAATGCCTCAGCTTATCAATCATTTCATTGATGGATGAATCTTTTTGAATATAGGTGTCACTTGATGGGATATACGCTTCAGGCTGGTAATAGTCATAATAGCTGACAAAATACTCCACCGCATTTTCAGGAAAAAGTTGTTTAAACTCATTGTAAAGTTGCGCCGCCAGGGTTTTGTTCGGGGCAAGAATAAGGGTGGGCTTGTTAACCTTTTCAATCACGTGAGCCATGGTGAAGGTTTTGCCCGACCCGGTGACACCCAGCAGAACCTGATCTGTGATGTTGTTTGAAATTCCTTCTGTGAGCTGTTTTATGGCTTCAGGTTGATCACCTTTCGGGGATAAATCAGAGCTGATTTTAAACCTGCTCATTTGAACCAAACTTCCATTTCGTTCCACCGGGACCGTCTTCAAGAATGATATTCATGCGATTAAGCTCATCCCGAATCTGGTCTGCCAGAGCATAGTTGCCGTCTTTCCGTGCATTGGTTCGTTCAAGAATCTTCGTCTCGATCCATTCTTCATCAACGTCTTTTTGTTGAAGCCCGGTTTTTTTCTTCAAATTGAAATAGTGTTCGGGGTCCAAAGAGAATATGCCTAGAATGCCTCCGATCCTCTGAATATCCGACGAGTAGTCTTCAAGGGTGTCGGTATCCATATCACCGGCATCGCTGTCAAGGGATCGGTTAAGATGCCTGACGGCATCGAACAAAACCCCGATGCCTTTCGCCGTATTGAAGTCATCGTCCATGGCGTCCTGGAAACTCTTCCAGAGGGCACCGGGATCGCGCCGGTTTTCATCCCGGGTTAAACACCCGGCCTTTTTTATCCGTTCAAGCAGGGCATAGACTTTATCCAAATTGGCAACGGTCTCATCCATTGATTTTTCCGTAAAATCAATGGGGCTTCTGTAATGATTGGAAAGAAGGAACAGGCGCAAAGCCTCCGGATGATACGTTTTAACCGCATCTTTGATCATCATGAAATTTCCAAGGGACTTGGACATTTTTTCATGGTTTATATTTACAAATCCATTATGAACCCAGTATGTTGCAAAAGGTTTTCCGAAAGCGCCTTCGGATTGGGCAATTTCATTTTCATGGTGGGGGAAAATGAGGTCCTTCCCCCCGCCGTGTATGTCAAACGTTTCCCCCATATACGTTGTGCTCATGGCCGTACATTCGATATGCCATCCCGGCCGGCCCATCCCCCAGGGGCTGTCCCATGCGGGTTCACCCGGTTTGGATGCTTTCCACAGGGCAAAGTCAAACGGTGTTTGTTTTCTTTTGTCAATGTCTATCCTGGCTCCGGCTTCCATGTCCTCAAGGTTCCGGCCCGACAGTTTGCCATACGCCTTGAAATCCGATACTTTGAAAAACACGTCGCCCTGAATCTCGTAGGCCAGTTCCTTTTCGATCAACATTTTGATAACACGGATAATTTCATCAATATGTTCAGTGGCTTTTGGTTCGAACGTCGGCGCTTCGACATTCAGCAGGCTCATGTCGTCATGAAATTCCTTGATATATTTTTCTGCAATTTCAGAGGAGTCAACATTCAATTCATTTGCCCGCTTAATAATTTTATCATCAATATCCGTGAAATTCCTGATATAAGTGACATCATATCCGATATACTTCAGATAACGAAAGATGACATCAAATACAATGACCGATCGGGCATGACCGATATGACACGAGTCATATACGGTGGGCCCGCAGACATACATGCCCACCCTCCCGGCATTTATGGTTTCAAACGGCTCTTTTGTTTTGGTCAATGAATTATATATGCGTAGCGTCATCACGAATCCTGTTCATTTGCAAGGAGAGCAACGCTCATGGCGGCAATCCCCTCACCTGCGCCTATGTGTCCCAATCCTTCGGTGGTGGTTGCTTTTATGTTGACACGTTCCGGGTTAATGCCGGCAGCCTCGGCAATATTGCTTTTCATGGAGCTCTTGTAAGGCATCAGCTTCGGTTTCTCTGCAAACACGATCGTATCAATATTTGCAATGGAAAACCCCAGGTCCCGGACAAGGGCACATGTATGCGACAGCAGTTTCATACTGGAAATATCCTTGAAAGCAGGGTCGGAATCAGGAAAATGCTGTCCGATATCCCCGAGACCGGAAGCGCCTAAAAGGCTGTCACAAATGGCATGGATAAGTACGTCGGCATCGGAATGGCCTAAAAGGCCTATGTTTTCATTTGGGATGCTCTCGCCGCCAATAACCAGTTCACGCCCTTCCGTAAGGCGATGAACGTCATATCCAATCCCTATTCTCATTGCCGCCTTTACTTTTGAAATCCCCCGAGGAGATGGAGATGGAGGTGAAAAATCACCTGGCCGCCGCCTTTTTCAACGTTAAACAGAAGATTATATCCCGATTCATTCACACCTTCTTTTTTAGCCATCTCCTTTGCCGTAAGAATCAACTCGGACAGGATGCCTCTGTCATCGTCATCCTCCGTTAAATCATTGATACTCCGAATATGCTTTTTCGGGACAAGCAAAAGATGAACCGGCGCTTGCGGGTTAATATCCCGGAATACGACAAGTGTTTCATTTTCAAATAAGAATTCCGTGTCCATCTGTTTTGCGGCAATTTTACAAAATAAGCAATCGGCATTCATAGCTGTTTTCCTTTGTTTATTAACCGCCGTTTAAAGGCGTTATGCGATAGAAAAAGATCGTATTTATGTAATTTCATTGTCAGGATTTGTCAAGACATGGCTTGAGTCCAACTCCCATTTCCCCCCCAGGGTCGGTGATGAAAGGGATTGTTTAAGCTCCTTTAGAAACCTTATTCTGTCGATTTCCCTGGCCCCGAACTGCATCATATGATCGGTGGTAACCTGGCAATCAATCAGGTCGATTGACATGGATTTTAAAAATTCGACAAGATGCGCAAACGCCACCTTCGACGCATTATCGACCAATGTAAACATGGACTCGCCAAAAAAACTGCTTCCAAGTGATACACCGTAAAGTCCCCCGGCCAGCTGTCCCCGATACCAGGCTTCAACGGAGTGGGCAAAACCGGATTTATGGAGGCTGCAATATGCATTAACCATATCATCGGTTATCCATGTCTCCTTTCTGTTCCAGGCACGCGCATTCGCGCATGCCTTGATGACGTCGTCGAATGCAGTATCCATGGTAATGTTAAACTTTTTTTGCCTGATTGTTTTTTTCAAGCTTCGGGAAATTTTTAATTCATCCGGGTACAGCACCAGGCGGGGATCAGGCGACCACCAGATGATCGGTTCGTCATCTGAATACCAGGGGAAGATACCGTTTTGGTAGGCCAGCAGCAGACGCTCGCTGCTCAAGTCCCCGCCAATTGCAAGCAGGCCGTTTTTGCCTGCCAGGCGGGGATCAGGAAAAGAAAGTGCGTCGGACAAGAGGTAAATGGTCATGCATTCTTGCCGTTTCCTGAGGGGGAATGAGCTTTGGGTGAAAAATCAAAAACAAGCCGATCGTCCTCAAGCCCAATGGAGATATGTCCACCCTTCTCCAACTGTCCAAACAGGATCTGGTCGGAAAGGCGGTCTTTTATTTCACTTTGAATCAGCCTCCCCAGAGGACGGGCTCCGTACCGGGGGTCATGGCCGTTTTTCGCAAGCCATTTTCCGGCATCCTGCGACAGCTCGAGTGTTATTCTTTTTACGGACAACTGAGTTTTCAATTCATCCATGAACTTGTCGACAACCTGCTCCATGATGCCCTGATCCAGTGCATTAAAATTAATAATGGCATCCAGCCGGTTCCTGAATTCCGGAGTAAAAAATTTTTCAACGGCTTTTTTTCCTTTACTTGCGGTATCGTCGGCTCCTCGCCCTCCAAACCCTATGGCTTGAGAGCTCATTTCACGTGAGCCGGCATTGGACGTCATGATGAGTATGACATTGCGGAAATCCGCCTTTTTACCATTATTGTCGGTCAAGGTCGCATGATCCATAACCTGAAGCAGGATATTAAACAGGTCTATATTTGCCTTTTCGATTTCATCAAGGAGAAGTACACAATACGGATGTTTTCGTATGCCATCGGTAAGCAGGCCGCCCTGCTCAAAACCGACATAGCCCGGCGGAGCACCGATTAATCTGGCAACGGCATGCTTTTCCATATACTCACTCATATCGAAACGCATGAATTCCACACCGAGGACAGATGCCGTCTGTTTGGACACTTCGGTCTTGCCCACACCGGTGGGTCCCGTGAAGAGAAAAGAGCCAACCGGCCGGTCTGTATTGCCGAGACCCGCCCGTGACCGTTTAATGGATGTCACAAGCGACTTAATGGCTTCGTCCTGCCCGTAGACAACTTTCTTTAAACTGTTTTCAAGGCCCTCCAGTTTCGACCTGTCGTTGGTGGAGACACTTCGGGACGGAATTTTCGCCATCTTTGCCACAATTTTTTCAATATCGGTATCATGTATTTTTTTTCTCCGAGAGGAGCCTGAAAGCCTCACAAAAGCACCGGCCTCATCGATTACATCAATGGCTTTGTCAGGCAGATATCTGTCATTAAGAAACTTGGCCGACAGTTCCACCGCTGACTTCAGGGCTTTTTCCGTATAGGTGATCTCATGGTATTCTTCATAATAGGATTTCAACCCCCTTAATATCTTCACTGTCTCCGGGATATCCGGTTCGGAAATTTCAATTTTTTCAAACCTTCGGGACAACGCACGATCTTTTTCAAAATGGTTCTTGTACTCTTCATACGTACTGGAGCCGATGCATCGCAGGTCGCCTCCGGCAAGAACGGGTTTCAATATATTCGAGGCATCCATGGAGCCGCTGCTGGTGGCCCCGGCCCCGACTATTGTATGGATTTCGTCTATAAACAGAATTACTTTTTTCTTTGATTTTAGTGAGTTAATCACTCTTTTCAATCGCTGTTCAAAATCACCCCGGAACTTGGTGCCGGCAAGAAGTGTTCCCATGTCAAGGGCATAAATACGGTGGTGTTGCAGCGGATCAGGCACCTCGTTTGCAGCAATGGCCTGGGCAAGGCCTTCAGCCATGGCGGTCTTCCCGACTCCGGGTTCTCCGACAAAAACGGGGTTATGTTTACGTCTTCGGCACAACACCTGAATCGTTCTCTCCAGCTCGGTCTCTCGTCCGATCAGAGGGTCAAGTTCTTTATTTTCCGCCTTTTTCACCAGGTCTGTCGTAAAGATTTCCAAGGCATCCGGTTTTCTTTTTTTCTCTGTTTTCTCTGTTTTCTCGGTTTCTTCGATCGGGCCGTCATCGTGGATGGCATCGGGAATATTATGGGAGATGTAGTTCAGTACATCCAGCCTGGAGATCCCCTCTGTCTTGAGAAAATAGACTGCATGGGAATCTTTTTCCATAAATATGGACGCGATGATATCCCCCAGTGACACTTCCTGTTTTTCTGCAGACCTGACCTGGTTCACTGCACGCTGAATGACTCGCTGAAAGGCTATGGTCTGCTGGAGAATGTAGTCTCCATCCACGGAAACACTTTCCATTTTTTTCGATAGGAATGTATCTATTTTTTCCTTCAGGTTATCGACATTGCCACCACAACTTACTATGATATCGATACCTTGAACATCATGCAGAATGGCGTAGAGCACATGTTCCAGGCATACGTACTCATGCCGTCGTTTTTTGGCTTCTCTAACGGCAAATCCTAAAGTGGCACTTAGTTCCTTGCTTATCATACGTTACTCCCTTTCCATGGAACATTTAAGTGGAAAACCATGCTCCTCGGCGAGCAAATGTACCGAATCAACTTTTGTTTCCGCCAGCTCATACGAGTATATTCCGCAAAGACCGATGCCGGTTTTGTGTACATTGAGCATTATGCGGGTGGCGGCTTCCGGGGATTTTCTGAAAATGGTGATTAAAACCTCCACAACAAATTCCATTGTTGTGTAATTGTCGTTGTGCAATAGAACCTTATACATGGGAGGTTCTTTCACCTGGTTGTGTATTTCTACAGAGGCATCATGTTCTGTTTTTGAGCTATGAAATCCCATGGTCAACTATCTGCATTCCCGCAATATGGAACAGGCGGACGCTGCTGGCACCATAACGATTAATACTGGAATGTCTTCTTGCAAAAAATTGTTTAATCCAAACTATTCTGATACAAATTGTAAGGTTTGAATGAGAAAAAATCAAGATGGAATTCTGAATAGTTTTATCTTCCGCAGCATTTCTTGTATTTTTTTCCACTGCCGCACGGACAAGGAGCATTCCGACCGATTTTATCCGTCTCCCTTTTGGAGGGTTTCTTTTTGGCTCCCCCATCGCCATGGGAAAATACGAGTTGCTGGTCGTCCGGCTTGTTCATTTCTTCCAGCTTTTCAGGTGTCATGATCTGGATTCTGAAAAGAATGCTCACGACTTCCTCTTTCACGCGGGCAATCATATTCTGGAATAAGGCAAAGCCTTCCCTTTTGTATACAATAAGCGGATTTTGCTGTGCATATCCCCTCAGCCCGATACCTTCTTTTAAGTGATCCATGGACAGGAGATGATCCTTCCACAGGTTATCCACTGTCTGAAGCATGACGAACCTTTCAATCCGCCTCATTTCCTCTTCACCGAGGAGAGATTCCTTCTCTTGGTATACCGATGAAGCGGAGTCCGTCAGAAACTGGGCCAGACCTTCGGAATTCAGACCGTCCAGGGTGTCATCATCAAATTTGACATGGATATTAAATTGCTTGAAGACGGCATCCTTTATCGCGGACAGATCCCAATCCTCTGCGAGCATTTTATTATCAGCATAAGAATAGGCGATACCTTCGGCCAGTTCCGCTATGATATCTTTAACCGCGGAACTTAAATCCTCACCCTGCAGCGCCTCCCTTCGTTGTTCATAGATGACCTCACGCTGCTGATTCATAACATCATCATATTCAAGCAGCTGTTTTCTTATATCAAAATTATGACCTTCCACTTTTCTTTGGGCGTTCTCAATGGCCCTGCTGATCATATTATGCTGAATGGGCTCCCCTTCCTCCATTCCCAATTTCTCCATAATTCCGGTGATTCGTTCTCCTCCGAAAATTCTCAGAAGGTCATCCTCCAAGGAAAGGTAAAAACGTGAAGATCCCGGGTCACCCTGCCTTCCCGCACGGCCCCTTAGCTGGTTGTCGATTCTCCGGCTTTCATGCCGTTCCGTTCCGAGTATATGAAGTCCCCCGAGGTCAATAACGCCTTCTCCGAGTACTATATCGGTTCCCCGCCCGGCCATGTTTGTAGAAATGGTTACGGCCCCTTTTTGTCCTGCCATGGAAACAATTTCCGCTTCCTTGCCGTGATTCTTTGCATTTAAAACTTCATGCCTGACGCCTCTTTTCTTAAGTTTTTTGCTAAACTCTTCCGACACGTCAATGGAAACGGTTCCGACCAGCACCGGCTGTCCTTTTTCGTGGAGCTCCACTATTTCATTCAAGGCCGCTTCGTATTTCTCTCTTCTCGTTTTGTAAATGACATCGGGGAAATCCATACGAACCATGGGCTCATTGGTGGGCACCACCAGCACATCGAGATCATATATTTTTTTGAACTCGGCGGCCTCGGTGTCTGCCGTGCCGGTCATACCTGACAGCTTATCATACATTCTAAAAAAATTCTGAAATGTGATGGTTGCCAGTGTCTGGTTTTCATTTTCTATTTTCACATGTTCCTTTGCTTCCAATGCCTGGTGAAGGCCTTCGCTGTAGCGTCTTCCCGGCATCAACCTGCCGGTGAATTCATCGACGATAATGACCTCTCCGTTTTTGACGATATAGTCCACGTCCCGTTTAAACAGGGTATGGGCCCGCAGGGCCTGGTTGACGTGGTGCAGCAGCTCAATATGCTTCGGGTCGTAAATGTTTTCCACTTTCAGCCTTTTTTCGGCTTTTGCAACACCGGCTTCTGTGAGGATGGCTGTTTTTGCCTTTTCATCAATTGTATAGTCGGTATCGATGGACAAGGCGGGAATGATGCCATCAACCTGGGTATAGAGACTTGTGGATTTTTCGGCAGGCCCGGAAATAATCAACGGCGTACGGGCTTCGTCAATTAAAATACTGTCCACTTCATCAACAATCGCGAAGTTGAGGTCGCCCTGAACAATGGCCTCTTTCTCAAACTTCATATTGTCTCTCAGGTAGTCAAAACCGAACTCATTATTTGTTCCATATACGATATCCCTGCCGTAGGCCTGTTTTCGTTCAGCGTCATCCATTCCGTGAAGTATGGTTCCTATCTCAAGTCCGAGAAATTTAAATATCCGGCCCATCCAGTCCGCGTCACGCTGGGCAAGGTAGTCATTGACCGTGATGATATGAACGCTTTTATCTTCAGGCAACGCATTCAGATATGCCGGCAGGGTTGCCACGAGCGTCTTTCCCTCACCGGTCTTCATCTCGGCAATTTTACCGTTATGCAGCGCAATTCCACCGATGAGCTGCACATCGAAATGCCTCATTTCCAGGATGCGCAGTGAGGCCTCTCGAACAACCGCAAAGGCGTCCGGGAGAATGTCATCAAGGGACTCACCATTACCGATACGGGTCCTGAAAACATCCGTCTGCCCCTGAAGATCCGTGTCGCTCAACGACTTCAACTGGTTTTCTTTGCTGTTTATTTCTTCAACGATGGGCCAATATTTTTTCAATACGCGGTCATTTTTACTGCCGAATACTTTTGTTAACAGATTAAACACCATATATACAATCGTCCTCCATAACCCACTGACAACCACATGATTAGTAACGGTTTGAACCAATAGCACAATCCGTTCCAATAACAAATAGCAAATTTCAGGGCATTTGTAAAAACCTGCACTTGTTATAAGTGACATCCCGGCCGGGTGCCGGATCAATTCCGGGGCATGACAAAAAAATTTTTACTTTTTATGAAGCCATCAGAATTAAGATAAAAAGCAGAAAAGAATTGAGTGGGTGATTAGTTGAGTATGTATTTTTCAGGATTGACCGATATGCCGTTTATACGGATATCATAGTGAAGGTGAGGCCCCGTGCTTCTTCCGGTATTGCCTATTTTTGCGATGACATCGCCCCGTTTTACTTTTGATCCCTTTTTAACCAGGTAGCTGTGGCAATGACCGTAGCGCGTGACAATACCATGTCCATGATCAATAATAACGGTTTTTCCCATATATCCCCTTTTGCCGCAATAGATGACGGCTCCGTCTGCCGGGGCAATGATTGGCGTGCCCTTCCGGGTCGAGATATCAAGTCCTTTGTGAAATTCTTTTAACCCGGTGAACGGGGATTTCCTGTACCCGAAACGGGAGGTGACCCAACCGGTGGTGGGCCAGATGGCCGGCGTGGATGCCAGGATATTCTTTTTGTTGTCAAGTGCGACGAGGAGGCTTTCAAACCCCGTTTCCTGGGTTTCCGTGAGTATGGCGAGTTGATCAATCTGCTCATGCATTTCGCGCATGAGGCTTCCATGGCTTTCCAACATACCGAAACCGGTATCTAAATTATCGGAAATTGTACCTCCGATTCCAAATACATTGTTTTTATCATCATTGGCTTCGATATTCGCTATGACTCTGATTTTATGTTCAAACCCGTTCAAACTGACAAGCTTGAGCTTGAAAGCGTTTATTTTGTCTGCAAACAGTCGTATCTGTTTTCGCTGGTCGATAATTTCCGTTTGCTGCAGCTCCACCTTGCGCCTTAATTTGTCCTTACCGACCTGTCCGTGTTTTAATATATAATAATCCTTAATGATAAAAGCTGAATACACAAAAAGGCCGAATGTAACAGCGGCAAGAAGGGTGAAGGAACGTTTTGAAATTGTAAACTTTCTTACTCGGGAACCGGTATCGCTCGCGATAAAAAAGGTAAATGATTTATCCATGTGAAAAACTTTTTTGATATACCCAGTTCAGGGGGCAGCCAGGTCAAGTTGATTGATTATATTGTCTGAAGTGATGCAGCAGCTTCTCAATAAAACTGAATAAAAACTACGGGTATAATGATAGCAAAATCAGGAGGATTTGTCAAGGAAGACAAGTGGTTTCGTCTACCCGGCAATAACGGGAGGCGCGTTAAGGCTCCCCCCGTTATTATTTTTGGCATGACGGCTTATTGAATACCCAGTTTGAATTTAAGGGATTTAAGTGTATTCAGCATCAACATGGTGATGGTCATGGGGCCTACGCCGCCCGGTACGGGGGTAATGCTGCCCGCAATTTCTTTGGCCGCTTCAAAATCGACATCCCCCGACAGCACAGCCACCATTTTGCTCGGATCTTTTTTACTCGGTTTTTCTCCGACGCGGTTAACACCGACATCGATAACACATGCACCGGGTTTGATCCATTCAGGTTTGACAAGCCCGGGAACGCCGGCGGCCACGATGAGAATATCCGCCCGTTTACAATGGCCCTCAAGATCTTTAGTCCGGGTATGGACAACGGTTACGGTAGAATTCGCCCCCGGTCCTTTCTGGAACATCATGTTTGCAATGGGCTTTCCAACGATATTGGAGCGCCCCACCACCACCACCTCGGCGCCGCTGGTTTCAACACCGGCACGAATAATCATCTCCTGGATACCGGCGGGTGTACAGGGGGGAAATTTTACTTCGTCACCGCCGATCATCAGGCGGCCGACATTAACCGGATGAAATCCATCCACATCTTTATCAGGATCGATTGCATTCAACACTTTTTTCTCGTCAATCTGTTTGGGAAGCGGGAGCTGTACAAGAATTCCGTTAATGGAATCATCTTTATTGTATTTATCAATAAGCGCAAGCAGGTCGGCTTCGGAAATATCCTCGGGCTGAGTGTCCTGCACTTCCTTGAATCCCACGCGATGGGCGGTTTTGATTTTGAGGGTTACATACGAAATAGAGGCCGGGTTTTCGCCGACCAGGATGGTTACCAGGCCCGGAACCACCCCATGCTTTTCCTTAATTTCCGCAACGTCCTTGGTAATTTCTTCAAGGATCTGCTCCCTGATTTCAGTACCTTTAATAAGAGTAGCTGTCATTTTAATTCTCCTTTCACATTATTATTATCAGTTTAGTAAAATAATAGTTTAAACGTATGTTGGTTCCCCGAAGACATGCATCCACAGATGTCAGCTGCCGAATCCCAATAACCTGGGCAGCCATAGAACTACGTTTGGTAAATACGTTATGAAAAACAGTACCACTATCTGAACGGCAATAAACGGTATAACTGATTTTGAAACATAAATTATATCCCGGTTGGCTATTGCCCCTGTTATATATAAGCTTACCCCCATCGGAGGCGTACAGTACCCTATGGCCAGATTAACGGTGAGTATTAAACCAAAATGCATCGGATCAATACCGAACCCATACAGCATGGGAAGAAACACCGGCCCTAAGATAAGGGTGGCGGATATAATGTCCATGAACATGCCGACAACCAGAAGCATGATGTTCATGGTGAACAGAAATACGATGGGCGACTGGATGCTGTTCAATACGGCACTCGTAATCTGTCCCGGGATATCTTCCATTGTCAGCAGTCGTCCGAAACAGGTTGCGCCTGCGACGATAATAAGCAGTGTTGCCGAAGTTACGGCAGAACTCACGGTGACCTTCTTTACATCCCGAATTTTCATGGATTTATGAATGAACAGTTCGACAATAAAGGCATACATGCAGGCAACAACCGCCGCTTCGTTTGCGGTGAATGCACCGGAAAAAATTCCTCCAAAAATGATGACGGGGAGCATCAGCGACCAAAAGCCTTCCTTTAGAACCTTTAATACTTCTCTGGTTCCCGGAACAGGCATACGAAAAATTTCAGTTTTGTTGCGGTAAAAAAAATAAGTGTAAATACATACCCCGAGAATAATCAGGATGCCGGGTACAAAGCCGGTCAGAAAAAGGCCTTCAAGAGACACATTGCTTATCATGCTGTATAAAATCATTCCGATGCTGGGTGGAATGATCACGCCTAAATTAGGGGACGTCGTCATCAGTCCGAGTGTATATTGTTCATCATAGCCATTGTCCAAAAGAGCCGGGATCATGAACCCGCCCAGTGCGACAACAGTTGCAACCGTCGATCCTGATATGGCGCCGAAAAGGCCGCATGCGATGACACCGGCCATGCCCAGCCCCCCGGGAAGCCAGCTTACCAGGGAATTGGCGACTTTGATGAGCTTTTCCACTATACTGCCTGCGGTCATTATGTTTCCGCATAGGATAAAAAACAACACCACCACGAGGGCAAACTTGTCCAGACTCCTGAAAAGAGTCTGGACAAGCATCAGTACCGGAAGATCCGTAAAAAAGATGAAGCTTAGCACGGCCGTGAAAAATAGGCACATGAAGACAGGTATGTATACAGCCATCGACCCGAGAAGCATAAGAAGTATTATCAAATGGGTCAATTCCATTAGCCGGATCCTTTTTTCAATTCCCTGTATACCACCTGAACGGTCCGTATAAACATCATTATGCCCATCATCGGCAGGATGGCGTATAAATAGACAAGTGGAATTTGCATAATGATGGTTTTCTGAAATGTCCTCATTTGAAGCTCGGCCATCTGCCACCCATAGTAAACCATCATGCCCGAAAAAATCAGTGTCACCGCGTTACTTATCCAGCTCAAGGTATTTTTCAGCGCTGGCGCCAGTTGAACAAGGGCATCAATTTTAATCATGGATTGATCTTTGACAGCGGTACTGCACCCGATTAACGTCGTATAGATAATCACAATCCTGATCAGTTCCTCCGACCATGCCAGCGAGTAGTTAAATCCGTAGCGCAGAACGACATTGGCGAACAATGCAAACAGAGCGATGATAACCGTAAGAAAAAGAGTCCAATCTTCAATGAACGTCAGTATTTTATCGATCACATTAAGGGTTTTTTCAAACATCAATCCATTCCCGGAGCAGCAACACGCGCCCCTGCCCTATTCCTTGTATCCCATCAGCTCTTGTACTTCTTTGAGATAATTATCCGGTCGATAGGTATCTCCAGGGGAAAGCTTGTTGATTTCATCGGCATATTTCTGGTGGACTTTATTGCCTTGCTTTCTGAGTATGTCGAGTTCTTCATCGGAAAGCTTGTAGAAGGTAATGCCCGCCTCCTTGGCTTTTGCAATTTCATCCGCCTCCTGCTGAACCGTCTGCTTTCTGATGTCCGCACACACGTCATGAACAACGTCTTTGAATGTTTTTTGCAGATCCGGAGGAAGGCTGTTGAACCATGCTTTATTGAATATCCAGATAAACAGTCCTTGGGCATAGTTAATCTGGGTAAAATATTTTGCGGTTTCAAATTTTTTAGTAATATTGCATACGATGGGAGTGTGGTCGAGGCCGGTAATTACGCCCTGTTTTAATGCAATGGGTACATCAGGCCATGGCATTACAACGGGATTGAAACCCCATTCCTTGTATAGGAGTTGGTTTACTGCCGCTTCGGCAATTCTGAATTTTACTTTTCCGGCGTCCGAGATCGTTTTCACCGGTGTGGTGGTGGCCCACCCATAATTCCCGTATCCGGTGATATCCAGCCCGATGATCCCTTGATGATCCATCGCCATCATGAAATGGTCAAACAGTTCTCCGCTTTTGGTAAACTTCTCCAGTTTTTCAAAGGAGTTGATTAAAAACGGAAGGTTTACAACTCCAAAGCGCGGACCGAGGTTGGTGGCGGCCACCGAACTGACTCCCATACCCTGAATGGCGCCCATCTGGAGTTGGTTAAGGACCTCTACTTCGCCACCTAAAACGTGAAGAGGTTTGTAGTCTATATATATCCGGCCATTTGTCCTTTTCCACAATTCATCCCTAAGGGCAAACCCTGTATAAACCCCTTTAATTACCGGGTGTGAGATATTGGAGACAACGCATTTGTACTTTGCCCCTGATGGATCAAAATCAGGTTTCCATGCATCAAGCGGGGATTCTTTTGCAGCTGCCGTACCGGCAATTAGGCCTAAACACAGAATGCTCAGCACCGCAACAATTCCTATTGTCCTTGAAGTCATTTTGTCCTCCTTTTGAGTTAATGCATAACCAACCGGCTAAATATGATATTAAACTTCAAGTGAATACAAACCGCTACATGTTCTGTCAAGGATTTATTTCATGAAGGCTTTGTTTATCCCTGTGTTGACTTATAGCTTGACAGGTATTCATTTAATAACTATAGAGAGGACCATATCAAACGTAAAAGGAAACAGTCATCTTGGAACAAATTTTTGAAACACTCTTTTTATACCCCTACCTTTATTAGGGGCTTGCTGTTCGGTTCCTTTGACGAATACGCAAGCTTGTCAACCCCGTTTTTTATTAATGTTAATTCAACTTTATGGAGAAACAAAATGAAAAAACTAAGTGCATTTTTATCGACCTTCTTTGTGGTTATATTTTTGTCATCGATTCTTATTGTAGATAACGCCGAATCCAATACCATTGATTTGAATTACAGCATCTTTTTCCCGGCCACCCATGGTCAATGCATAGCCGGCGTCTCCTGGGCGAAAGAAGTTGAAAAAAGAACAAACGGAAAAGTTAAAATTACCGTGTTTCCCGGAGGAAGTCTTACAAAGGCCAACCAGTGTTATGACGGCGTAGTAAAGGGAATTTCGGATATCGGAATGTCATGTTTTGCATACACACGAGGGAGGTTTCCTGTCATGGAGGCCGCAGACCTTCCCCTTGGATACCCTGACGGGATGACAGCTACGAGAGTAGTAAATGAGTTTGCAAAGCAGGTTAAGCCCGAAGAGTTGTCCGATGTCAAAGTTCTTTACATACATGCACACGGCCCAGGGCTTCTTCACACCAAAAAGCCTGTCAAAACTCTTGCCGACCTTAACAAAATGAAAATCAGGTCAACCGGCCTGAGCGCCAAAGTTGTGGAATCTCTCGGCGGCGTGCCGGTTGCCATGCCCCAGGGGTCCACTTATGAATCCCTGCAAAAAGGCGTTGTAGAGGGAACATTCGGCCCCATCGAAGTCCTGAAAGGCTGGAAACAGGGAGAAGTGATCAAGAGCACCACTGATTGTTCCGGCATTGGATACACAACCTCCATGTTCGTTGTGATGAATCTTGATAAGTGGAACAGCCTTCCCGAGGATGTACAGGACGTTTTTGAAAGCGTCAGTGCTGAATGGGTGGACGTTCACGGCAACACCTGGAACGAAGGCGACCAACAGGGAAGAGAATATACGCTGAGCCTGGGGAACCAGATAATACCGTTGAGCGACGAGGAATCCAAAAAATGGAAGACTGCCGTGAAAACGGTAATCGGCAGCTATATTACCGCCGCGGATGAAAAAGGGCTGGACGGCAAAGACGTCGTGGAGAAACTTAACACTCTTATTTCGAAATACAGCAAGCAATAGAAGGAACAACGTTGTTTCTGAAACTAACTGAAAATATATTGATGTCAACGACCAACGTGGTTAACAGGGTGGCATCCGTTTCCGTGATACTTATGATGCTTCTCACATGTGCGGATGTCATCCTCAGGTATTTCCGGTGTCCGATTCCCGGCACGTATGAAATGGTCGGCCTTTTAGGTTCAATATTCGTTTCATTCTCTTTAGCCAAAACGTCTCTGGACAATGGCCATATAGCGGTCGATTTTTTCTTTCAAAAGCTTCCGGTTCCCGCCCGGAAGGTCATTGAATTCTTCAATACCCTCATCTGCGCCATACTGTTCGGCCTTATTGCCTGCTACAGTTTTATTTACGCTGTCGATTTAAGGAGGACGGGCGAAGTTTCCATGACCCTTCAGATTCCCGTTTACCCCTTTGTGTTAGGGATTTCCCTGGGTTGCGCCATGCTGAGTATCGTTCTGATCCTGCAACTGGCGAAAATTGTCATGGCAACCAGGAGTGACGGATCATGACGCCATCGATAGTAGGTCTTTTGGGGGTACTGTTTCTCCTCCTGTTCATTTTTATGCGGATGCCGGTGGGTTTTGTCATGGCCCTGGTCGGAGTGGCGGGATTCAGCACCTTAATTTCATTCGAAGCCGCGATGAACATGGCGGTCAAGGATCTCTTTTCTGTATTCGGTTCGTATAACCTGACGGTTATCCCGCTTTTTATTTTAATGGGCCAGATAGCCTTTCATGCAGGTATCAGCAGCCGCCTGTTCCGGGTTGCCTATAAGTTTTTGGGTCACTGGCCGGGCGGTCTCGCCATTGCATCCATAGGTGCATGTGCCGGGTTTGCGGCAATTTGCGGATCAACGAATGCCACTGCCGCAACAATGGCAGCCGTCACACTTCCTGAAATGAGAAAATATAAATACAAAGACGGATTAGCCACCGGTGTCATTGCGGCGGGAGGCAGTCTCGGCATACTGGTGCCGCCAAGTGTTATTTTCATAATTTACGGTATCATGACCGAGCAATCCATCGGCAGGCTTTTCATGGCCGGCATACTCCCCGGCCTGCTGCTAACCATTCTTTTTGTCGCAACCGTTGTCATTTGGACAGTGTTGAGGCCGGAGCTTGCACCACGGGGCGAAAAGGTCAGTACAAAGGAAAAACTTCGCTCTCTTGCAGGGCTCACGGAAACCATTTTGCTGTTCTTGCTTGTTATGGGAGGGCTTTTTATCGGTATTTTTACCCCTACTGAAGCAGGTGCCATAGGCGCAGGGGGAACCCTCTTGATATCCATTATGCGACGCAACATTACTTTTGCCGGATTCATTACCTCGCTGATGGAAACCACGCGGATTTCATGCATGATTCTGGTGATAGTCGCGGGCGCCACCGTTTTCGGGCATTTCCTTGCTGTGACCCAAATACCTTTTACCATTTCAAACTGGGTAGCGGCGTTTAATTTGCCTTCCTGGGCGATCATTATTATGATCATTATCGTTTATATGGTCGGCGGATGCTTCATCGACGCCCTGGCGTTGATTATGCTGACCGTTCCCATTTTCTATCCGGTGATTAATTCCCTGGGATATGATCCCATGTGGTTTGGCGTCATAATCGTCATGATTACACAAATCGGAGTCGTAACCCCCCCGGTGGGAATTAATGTGTATGTGGTAAGCGGGGTGGCAAGGGACGTGCCGCTGCATGTCATATTTAAAGGGGTTATGCCCTTTCTGGCCGCACTTGTTCTTGGGACTTTGTTACTGATTCCCTTCCCCCAAATCGCCACCTTCCTTCCCGGCCTTATGAAATGATGGAAGATTTATACCGGGGGAAAGTCATTACAAACAATCATGGGAAAGGCACTCCACCGCGTGATTCTGCAGCTCGGGAATTCCCTTGTCCATGTCATCGAAACGCATGATCAGGATAGCACTGTCTTTCAAATGATCACTCAACCCGTAAATATACTCCAGGTTCAAGCCCGCATTCTCTATAATTTGCAAAATTTTACCAAGCGCGCCCGGCTTATCGTCAACCCTGACGGCGATCACATCGGTAACCCTTACCGTGAAACCGCGATCCTTCAATAACCTCACCGCAGAATCCGTATTGTCGACGATAAGTCGAAGGATGCCGAAATTCGAAGTGTCGGCAAGTGATATCGCCCTGATACTAATGCCCGAATCCCCTAAGTTCGATACGATGTTTGCGAGCCTGCCGGCCCTGTTTTCAAGAAAGACGGAAACTTGTTTTACTTTCATATACATCCTCGTTAGACCGGAAAAGGGTTATTGCAAAGGCCGGAGGTTTCATCCAGCCCCATCATGATATTCATATTTTGAACGGCCTGTCCGGCGGCACCCTTAACGAGATTATCAATGGCGGAAATTAAAATCAACCTTCCGGTTTTTTCTTCTGCCTTGAGGCCTATATCGCAAAAATTGGTTCCCCGTACATAGGAGATGTTCGGCAGCTTGTTTGCCGGGAACACCCTGACAAACGGAGATGATGAGTAGCGGTCAAGCATACAGCCCCTGATATCGTCTTCTTTTAGGCCGTCTTTTAACTTGGCATAAATGGTGGTAAGCATTCCCCTGGTAACCGGCACCAAATGGGGCACAAAAGTCAACCGAATCGGCTCACCCGCCACCCTGCCAAGCACTTCTTCCATTTCAGGGGTATGGCGATGGGATCCTATTTTATAGGCCTTGAAGCCTTCATTCACTTCACAAAAATGCGTGGTCAGAGAAACGGATCTACCTGCGCCGCTTACACCGGATTTTGAATCTGCAATGATGGTGTCAAGGTCAATCAGCCTGTTTTCTACCAACGGTATTAACGGAAGCAATACGGATGTGGGATAGCACCCCGGGTTACCGACCAGTGATGCATGTTGAATATCGTTAAAATTGATTTCACTCAATCCATACACGGCCTTTTCAACCACATCTCCTGCTGAGTGCGGCTGGTAATATTCCTCGTAAGTGGCAACATTTTTAAATCTGAAATCAGCTGAGAGGTCCACCACCTTGACCCCGGCATCAAGTAAACCGGGAATGAATTCCATGGGAAGCTTATGGGGTAAAGCGGTGAAAGCAACATCTATTTTATTGGAAATGAATGTCGATAGCGAATACTCCCGGCAACTGAGCTGAACCCTTCCCGTCATCGAAGGATAAATGTCGGCGAAGTTGTCATTGGCATACTGCCGTGAGGTAATCGTTTTGAGCTCTACATCCGGATGACCGGCTAAGATCCGTACAAGTTCCGCGCCCGCATATCCGGTGGCACCTATAATACCCGCACTAATCATTTGAATTCCTTTTTAAATATGATTTCTTCCGACAATGAAAGTAAATTCTGCTTTTGGAAACCCGACCTTTCATTTGGCTTTTTAAGCAATTTTAGTGGGTTTTATCAAAGGCGGCGGCTCTTTTCAAGGAAGTTTTTAGGTGGTATATCCATGCAGTTTCTTGACATTTCCCGAGTGGTTTATTACACTTTTTTTATTTTCCGCTAACAACAAGAGCATTTTCCCATAGGGCAAACAACATGAAGTGTTTCTTCAAAAAAAACAAAAAACCGCCTGTAAAAAAAGTAAATATAAAGGCTGAAGACATACAAATGCAGCGGTCCACCGTCGAACGCCGAATGACACCGGATCGTCGCAAAGCTTATGACTTGGACTATTTCGAAAAGGTGGGGATGGAAAGAAGAAAAAGACATGAGAGGAGAAAACGCAAAGAAAAACGCAGCGATTGGGTAAGAGCCGATAAATGGCGCAGCGTATTCGTGGGAAAAAAAAAGAAAACCGGCAAGTAACACGAGATACGCCATTACGTATGGTGTTCACGCCCTGCCCTTGAACAGGACGTTAAAAACGTTTTGGCGATATTTGATGAGTAAACAACAATCTGTTTCATTAAATCCATCAACTCCATATGCACTTCATTTGTTTCAATGGACTCAGTTCGCTGATGAAGAACCCTTTCCAGGTGACGTATTCTGTATTGTGATTCCAGATCCAGATACTTTCTTTCGGAGGACATGACTTTTAAAGCGGTGTCGGGATCGTTTTCGGTAAATGCATCCTGGATCAGCTGAACCTGCTTCCTGACCTTGGCATGATAAATCATTAATTCCTCTTTGCCTTCTTCTGAAAAGTCGGTTTCCAGAGCTTGTTTCTTTAATATCAGTGGAAGCATATTGCGGTGAATTATATCACCGATGCTTTCAAGGTCTTTTATGATGGATATCATTGCATATACTTCGCAGGCCTGATGATCGGGAAGTTTCTGGCCGGCGATCTTCAGGAGATAGTCAGCTGTTTTTTCTTCTAAATAATCAATTTTTTCTTCACGCATATCCAACCCTTCTATCAGGGTAAGTTGAGGAAAAAATTCATCCTGCGTGGGTATTTCGTTGATGAACAGATCGGCCTCATCGTTAATGGATTCTTCTTTTTTTATGAGTTTTTTATCCGACATGAATGGAATAATAATGGCATTCAACATTCTTCCCAACAGCTTGGCCATTCGCGCGATTTCCGCTCTTGCAAGGCTTATTGCCAGTGCCGGAGTGGATATGCAGTTGTCATCAAGATACCAGGTTGCCGGCAGTATGTCTTTATCGGTTTTACGTTCCGGCAGAATAATGGTTACGAGTTTAGCAAAAAGACCGGTAAAGGGAAGAAACAATAAACCGAGGCCGACATTAAACATGGTGTGGGCGTTTGCAATTTGTCTTGCCGTACCCGATCCGAATTTTTCTGCAAGCATTTCAATGAAACCGGCAAATTCAGGAATCCATAAAATAAAAAGAAGCACACCTGCGACCCTGAAAATGACATGGGCCAGCGCCACCCGCTTGGCATTTCGGGACGCTCCGATACTGGCTATTACAGCGGTGCCGCATGTCCCGATATTGGCGCCAAATATAAGGGGGATGCCGGCGGCAAGCCCTATAAATCCCTGTTGGGCCAGTACAAGAACGATGCCTATGAATGCGCTGCTGCTTTGAATAAGTGCGGTAAAAAGTGTTCCTACCAACACGCCCGTTAACGGGTTTTCAAGGTTTTTTAATAAATCGATGAATTCCGGATAGGTCCTCAGGGGTTTCATGGCATCACTCATCAGTTTCATTCCAAAGAAAAGAATGCCGAAGCCGAGAATGATTTCCCCGATGCTGACTGTTTTTTCATTTTTACCGAATACCTTCATGGCAAAGCCCATGACGAGCATTAAAAGAGCATAATCCGTGAGTTTAAATGCAATGAGCTGAGCCGTTATTGTTGTGCCGATTCCTGCGCCAAGTATGACGCCGATGGACTGAACAAACGTCATCAATCCGGCCTGAACAAAACTGACCAGCATGACCGTGGTGGCGCTGCTGGACTGGATTACCATGGTCACAAATGCCCCTACAACAAGTGCGATCAATCGATTATTTGTCAGCGTTGCTATAATGGTACGCATTTTATTACCGGCAGTGAGTTTCATACCCGTACTCATTTTTTCCATTCCATAAAGGAAAAAGACCAGGCCACCCAGAAGATTGATCAGCAACATGGTCCATTGAATTTCTTCAGGGGTTTCCCGGCCGGCAAAAGCAGTTAGAGGATTAACAATGAACAGAGGTAGTGCCATCAGAAAGAGCAGCCTTGTAATTTTTTTCATATCCGACATTCCTTTTGAGATTAGCTTCATTAAACATATTTGTACCAGATTTTAAGCTTTTATGGAATGCTCCAGTTAACCCTGTCACCACAAAATTTACAAAATTTGTCTAACCGAATAACAGAAATCGGCCGATATAATCCATGTGAGCGGCGGGTCAGCGGTTGTCCCCCGGAAAAAGCATAATCAAAAATACATTCTTTTCATTATGTTAGTGTTGATTTCTTTAGGAAATGCGGAATCTTTGGAGAGTTTGCCATGATATTTGCAAGAATTCGACCACCGGATATGAAACATTTTCATTCATATCCGGTTTAATTTGAACAGGGAGGCCGGCATGATAGACACCAACAACACCATCTCAGCCCTTCGTATGCTTGGACTGAAAATGTCATCAATTGCAGGAAACATCGCAAATGTGGCGTCGGACAACTATAAAAAAACAACCGCCATCCTGTCCGAAGGGGAGGCTCCCGGAAGTGTCGGTATTGAGATAAACAGAGATGAATCCCCCGGCCATAAAGTGTATGAGCCCCATGGAGGTGACCTTTTGGAGCGAGAGCTGTCAAATGTAAATATTGTGGAAGAGTTCGCAAAAAGCATGACCACAAGAAACAGTTTTGAGACGAACCTGACATACTTGCGAACCGTTGATGAGATGCTGGGAAAAGTGATTGACACCATAGGATAACAGGTCGCCGAAATATTATTCCCGTTCACGTACGATCATCACCGAGCAAGGCGCTTTATGGGCAATCCGCTTGGCAACGCTGCCGAATATGACAAGCCCCATCCCGGACAGGCCGAATGCACCCAGCACCGCCAGGTCAACATTATGCTCCTCAAGAAATGTCAGAATCGTAGTGGATACATGACCATCCAGCACAACCAACTCGTAGTCCACCCCCTCTTTTATTCTGGAGCCGTATTCCTGCTCCATTCGTTCTTCCAGCTCCAATACGATAGACTTGTCCGGAGCACTAACGGAGACGGAATCGAATTCCGTATAGACCGGGCTGATAACGGGGGGCATGACATGTAATACAATCAGCTTCGCTTTTTGATGCTCCGCTATTTCGCATGCTGTAACAAAGGCTTTTTCGGAATGATCTGAAAAATCAGTACATACTGCAATTAGTTTAATCGACATATGGTCCTCCTGAACGAATGACGAAAAAAAGAGAACTGCTGGCTATTGGATTTTATATACTTTTTTCAGATATGCACAAAATTCTGAATCTTCACATATTTCTTTTTCTTCGGTGTCACATATCTTTGCGACCGGCTGACCATTGCATTCAACCATTTTGATTATAATCGAGGGTGGCTGAATCCCAACATCATTGGTAAGGTTGGTGCCGATGCCAAACGACATATTGATCATCTCATAGAAGGTCTGGTGAAGTTCCACGGCCTTTTCCAGATCAAGGCTGTCGGTAAAAACGGCATATTTTGTTTTGGGGTCAATTCCTAGTTTATCATAATGTTCAATGAGTTTAACGCACCATGAAACCGGATCGCCGCTGTCATGTCTGCATCCGTCAAACAACTTGGCAAAGTAAAGGTCAAAGTCCCTTAAAAATGCCTTAAACCCGACAACATCAGACAATGCAATGCCGAGATCCCCCCTGTACTCCTGGGCCCAGTTTTCCAAAGCGGCTGTCTGGCTGTCCGCAAAGCGTGCGCCAAGCTGCTGATGACCCTGCAGCCACTCGTGGGACATGGTTCCGATGGGTTTCATTTTATATTTTTTGGCAAAGTACACATTGCTGGTTCCGACAAAGAGATGGGGCCGGAATTTTCCTTTCAAAATATTCAATAAGCTTGAATGCCATTCATGGGAATATCGCCTCCTGGTACCAAAATCGGCAAACCTGAAATTGGGAATCTGGCCTGTCTTCAACAAATCCGTCAGGAAGTCGATTTTCTTCATCAGGTTTGCTTCGCCTGTTGTTCCGGCCAACTCCGCGTCATGGGAACCTGATTCAGTGTTGGGTTGATGCTTTGAATAAATCTCGCTGATGATAGCAAGAACCGGCACTTCAAATAATATCGTGGCGATCCAGGGGCCCGCAATATTAATTTTCAGGTTTCCCTTTTGATCCGATGATATGTCAATATAGCTTCGGTTGAGTTGAAACATCCTGAGATATTCGACAAAGTCAGCTTTGAAAAAAGGAAACGTGGACAGGTACTGAATTTCATCATCGTCAAATCGAAGAGTGCAAAGGTGGTCAACCTCTTTGTTTATCTCTTCCACCCAGGGAAATTTTTTATTGTCCCTGCATTGGAATTTATAGCGTACAGCAACAGCGGGATATTTGTGAAGAACAGCCTGTGCCATCGTGAGTTTATAAAAGTCCGTATCAAGTAAACTGTTAATTATCGCCATTTCTGTTCTCCGGTGTATTAATTCAACCCTCTCAACGCATGCGTCATCGAAATAATTCCAATGAAAATGGGCTATTATAAACTAATCTTGTATCCTGTTGGCCATTTGTTAGCAGGAATTCGGCAATAAATCAATACATTCCGTACTAAAAATTACAAGTGTCCCTCCATGAAATAGTCTTGACAAAAATGCCGCCCCTCTATATCTTTACGACAATAGTTTACCTTTACGTTAAGATTCATTTTGGAAAACTGCAAATGAATAAAGGAAAGGGGTAATGAGTAAAAAAAACAGCATAATGGCATGTTCAGAGTATGAGTCCAAACAGTTACTAAAGCAATATAACATACCCGTTGTAAATGAATTTCTGGTAAACAATGATGACGATGCGGCGACGGTGTCCGAACAGCTGGGTTTTCCGGTTGTCATAAAGGGATCGGGGGCTTCCCTGACCCACAAAACAGAACGCGGCCTTGTTCACACATCAGTGAAAGATAAAGACGGGGTCCGACATGCCTGCAGATCGATAGCCGAAGCGGCAGGAAACGATCTTGAGGGATTTCTCGTGCAGCCCCATGTTCGCGGCAAACGAGAATTTGTGGCGGGCATGTTCAGAGATCCTCATTTCGGCCCCGTTATCATGTTCGGATTGGGAGGTATTTTTACCGAAGCTCTATCGGATGTCACATTTAGAATTGCACCTCTTACTGAAGGGGATGCAGACGAAATGCTCAATGAGATCAGATCAAAGGCGCTGCTGGACGACTTCCGGGGGGAGAAAGCGGTTGACCGCGGGCCGCTGGTCCGGACTCTTACGGCACTGTCGCGCATTGCACTGGAACATCCTGATATCAGAGAGATCGATATTAATCCGCTGTTGATCACATCCGACGGGTCGCCGGTGGCAGTTGATGCGCTTATCATTAAAGGTGATGGAGCAAAAGGAGAAGCGTTCCTCCCCCCCATAGATCCCGAAGCTGTCGGGGCATTGTTTTACCCCAAATCCGTAGCATTCATCGGCGCGTCGGGAATGCTGGGGAAGTGGGGCCACACCCTGTTGACTAACGTAATCAGCGGCGGCTATTCGGGTGACGTATACCTTATTAACCCTAAAGGCGGCACCATCGCGGGGAAAAATGTGTATAAACGGATATCCGATGTTCCCGGAGATATAGACGTCGCGGTGGTGACGATTCCCGCTGCAATGGTACCCTCCTTGATCCCGGAGTTTGAGCAAAAAGGGATCAGAAATATGCTGCTTATTGCATCCGGGTTTGCCGAAACCGGCGAAGAAGGAAGGGAGAAAGAAAGGCAGCTTATCCGCCTGGCTCGAAAGGCGGGCATTCGAATTATTGGCCCGAACACCATGGGTATTTGCAATCCCCATATCAATTTTTACTGTTGCGGGGTCCACTTCAGGCCGAAACCCGGCTCCACCGCGATCCTGACACAATCCGGGAATATGGGAAATCAACTTCTGGCATTTGCCGAGTTACAGGGCATCGGAATCAGGGGGTTCTGCGGATCGGGAAATGAGGCGATGATCACCATTGAAGATTATCTAGATGCATTTGAGGTCGACTCTCTGACAAAAATAGTGATGATCTACATAGAGAGTTTCAAGAACGGACGACGCTTTTTGGAAAGTGCACGACGGGTAAGCAGAAAAAAACCCATTGTCATGTTGAAGGGGGGCCAGACCAAAGCCGGGACTAACGCGGCTTCAAGCCATACGGGTGCCCTCAGTTCGGACACTCGCATATTCAATGCCGTCTGTAAACAGTCGGGTATCGTAAAGGTTGAAAAACCAATGGATCTTCTGGATCTCTCGGCAGCCTTTTCATCGCTTCCCCATCCGAAAGGCAGCCGGGTTGCCATAATGACATTGGGTGGCGGATGGGGGGTTGTCACGGCTGACTTATGCGAGGCTTACGGGCTTGACGTGCCGCAACTGCCTTCCGATTTAATTGAAAAAATAGATCGAATACTCCCCCCCTACTGGAGTCGCGCCAACCCCATTGACCTGGTTGGGGAAAACGACATGTCGATTCCAATGACGGTAATGAAAGAGCTCATTGAATGGGACGGGTGTGATGCGGTTATCAATCTGGGAATAATGGGCAGGCGCCACATGGTGAAGCGTCTTACGGACTCGGTGAAAAAAGCCGATCCGGACTCCTCTCCGGAGTTCCTCGACGCTGTTGATAATCAACTGGCTAAATCGGAACAGGAATATGCGGAATATATTGTAGGCTTGATGGAAAAAAACAACAAGCCGGTGCTGGGTGTCAGTATGGTAAAGTACGAAGAAGAGGACCTTACCGTTTATCCGGTGGATGGCATGACGTGTAAAGGTGTTTTCTTTCCTACACCGGAGCAGGCCGTTAAATCCCTTTCAAAAATGTACGAATATCATAAATTTTTGAAACGGGAGCAGAGTTCTTCAAGCATGTCATCATAGTCCTGTATCATGTTATGCCATGAATACGATTCCATGTGCCGTGACAGGTCCTTTGCTTTCCGCCTGATTTCCGAATTGCCCCCGGCGGACTCACCGGATAGGAACTTGACGAGTCTGTCCACAAGATCGTCCTTGTCGGAATAAAGAAACTCACTGTGAAATGCGGTGGGTATGATTTCCGGGTAAGACAGTCTGTTGGGCAGGTAGGGAACACATCCCGCTCCCACGGCCTCAACAATAGAGATGCCGAAATTTTCCTGAACCGCCGTACTGACAACAATATCTCCCATTGACAGCCATTTCATGTAATCCGGCTTGGATTCCACATAGCCATAGACCCGTATTCTCTCACCGTATTTCTTTTTTGCTTCGATGAACTCCTTGGGCTTGGATTGAAAATTCTCTCCGAGAAGAGCCATATCGAAACGGAACCCTCGTTCCATCAGCTTATCCATCGCATAAAAGAAATCCTGTGGATTTTTATCAAACTCCCACCGGTGGTTCCAAACAATTAACGGAGGATCGCTTCCCAAGTCCCGGGACGTTTTTCCATCTTTCGTGTATAGACATGCCGGTTTGACTCCGGGATATATGATATCGGATTTATCTTTTATTTCCCCCATAACCCATTTTGGGTGATATTCCGGCATCATGTTCAGAAAGCCGGGCAGCGAAGAGAAAAAAGCGTTATAGTGGATATTTGAATTAAAAATGACTTTATCGGCAGCAAGCACCGTGGTGAGGTTGGTAAATCCGAATTGGTAGTCAATGGATTCATCGGGGGCAATGGGGTACGTGAGTTGATTTTCATGCAAGTAAACGAGGGACTTAGGAAATTGATTGCCGCAAAGCGCTTTCAAATCGGCAAGACTCATAAGATCCGTTACAATGACGGCATCATAACCTGAAAACGACTTTACCTTTTTGTAAAAATACAGCGCCGCCCCCCGCATTCGCCATTTCCAAAATCTTGCAGGAAGAGTAACCAGGTCTATTTTATGGGATGATTCGGAGACCAGTCCGTCTGCAAAATCCCGATGGGATCCGCCGTAAAACGGTTCTAAAAAAAGTATGTTTCTTTTTTTCAAGCTACTGTTGTATCGGTGAGAATTAAACCCGCAGGCAGTGTCTCCCCGAAGATTTCCGTCTTCTCTTCACTTGCCATGGGAATCACCGAGGTCAAGTATTTGGACATGTCGTGCAGCATGTCGTTTTCCGCCAGCCATTCCGCCACCGTTTCCACAACCTGCGGATTGATGTCACGCCCCCTGTCCCCCGTCTTTCTGGCCATCTGCACTACGGCTTTCGCCGCCGCTTGCTGATTGCGCCATTGTTTATCCGCGAGGGTCGTGATCCAGGACTCCACCTCTTCCGGAGGGACAACACGATCCAGCGATCCATAAAACAGTTCTCTGGCGCCAATCCTTGAAATGGCCCAGAACAGTTGCGGCGGTGTTTTCCCGGGTTTCATCCTCTCCAGTATAGACCGTCCAAGCTTAATCTTGTCCTTAACGAGAAGCTTTTCCATGTTTGCTACAGCCATCCATATTTCTATCGTCTCCTGTGACGGCAGTTTGACCTGTTTTGATTTCCTGGGCAGAATGATTGGAGAAATGTCTTGAAGAAATTGACGCTGCTGTCCTGATTTCAGTCCGCCGGCTACCCGCCGCCACAGAATCCACCACTGGGATGAAACTTGTGCATTTTTTTTATTAACGGGGCCTTTGGAATAAATCTTCCATAATGATTTAATTCTTTGGGGGTCAAGGCTGTCGCCGAAACCGGGTCTCAGCGTGTATCCCAGAAGATTGAACCACCGCATCTCATGCTCGGGAGATATCTTTCGCATGTCAATATCCCGGATTAATTCATCCGCGAGGTTCCGGAGAAAGGACATGGGCCATTTTTCCTTTGGCCGCTCGACAATCTGGGACAGGGACTTGACTAAGGCTGCAAGGGGCTTCCTGTCTTTACGGCATTGAAAAGCCGTTTTTATTTCGTTACAGGCATTCGTTATGATGTCATCATCAAACACTTCCGTTTCACCGACATCCGAAACGCCATCTGCTCCGCGCAGCTGAAACCGGAGTTGCCACCGGTGACCGCTGATAAGAGATCGACACCATAAAGAAATGCTTCCTGTTTCAGTATATTCGGCTTCTATTCTAACGGGTATGGCCGCTTTTTTACCCTTTTTTCCAAATGTTATCATTGTACGAACGGGTGGAAGAGATGTAAATGTATCATCTATCTCCAATACGTCGCCACACCTGTCACCCGACCGGTAGGTGGAACTGAAAAGATCAAAGCCGACAGGCTGGTTGGCGAGCACTTCAAATTGTCTGCCCTCAAGCTCAATGGATGATCCCTCGTCGAGGCCTCTTTCCACCAGACAGATGGCTTCTTTTCCCTTGTGTCCGCTTTCTCCGGACGTATCGCCCTCCTTTTTTGCGACTCCCAGGTAATAGCTTCTGGGGCTCCCGCTTCCGACGCGCACCCCTTTTCCGCTCTTCACAAGACCATAATATGAAGCGCCGAGCGCAACAGCCAAATCAGGGTTCGGATTGTCAAGAATTCTCGGCAGTTCAGCGCTGTCACAGTTTTCGCCGTGAAACCAACGGCCGATTGTCTGCTGAAGCCTGCTCTGTACCATGTCCGCTTTTAATGATCCACCGTTGAACATGATGAGATCAGGGAAAGGATCTTTGTTTAAACACTTGTTTACATCGTCTCTGTGGTTGTCCAGAAAATGAACCAAATGTGCGGTAATGGCTGTAACCTGTTCAAACGGGAGTCCGAATTCAGAAATTGACTTATCCTCTTCACCGTCAAACGAGCGCTTGGAATCCACGAAAGGAAAAAATTCATCAAATAATACCGTCTCGAGTTCTTTTCGCCCCAGTTCCACCGAGATGGTTCCGGCGATCAAGCTTCTCCCTTCACCCATCATGACAATTTTTTCCGAAGGACTCTGATTGTTTAGAATATTTTCCTTTGCCTGGCGGCATTGATGACAGAGACGCTTCCATCGGTCTTTGCTCAATTTAACCCGGTTCTTCCCGGTCTTCCCTTCAACTTTTCCGGCCAGTACAAGATCGATATTATCCCCGCCCAGAATAAGATGATCCCCCACTGCAATCCGCTCGAAACGCGGGCTTCCTTCAACATCACGAAGAGAAATAAGGGTGAAATCCGTGGTGCCGCCCCCTACATCGCAAACCAGTATAAGTTCTCCCGGTTTGATGAATTCCTGCCATTTCTTCTCATGGCGGATAAGCCAGCTATAAAACGCCGCAAGAGGCTCTTCAAGAAGAGTGACATGCTTATAGCCCGCCATGTGTGCGGCTTCCATGGTCAGGTCACGCGCAACTTCATCGAAAGATGCGGGAACGGTAATTACGACAAACTGGTTTTCAAGAAACAGATCCTCATCATCCTCTTGAAAAAAATTCCAGGCCTTCCGGATATGCTTCAGGTATTCACCGACCGCTCCGACGGGGGACACCTTATACACCTCGTCGCCCGCCCCCCATGGAAGAATTCGCGCATGCCTGTCAACACCGGAATGGCAAAGCCAGCTCTTGGCGGACGATACGAGCCTTGCCGGCACTTTTGATCCATGATCCCTTGCAAAGGCGCCTGAAAAATTGTCGCTCTCTGTTTTCCAGGGAATTGAAATGGCGGATTTTGATATATCGTATTCCCCGGGGATATACAGAAATGAAGGAAGAACAGGTGATCTGGAAAATTCGCCGGGTCCTGTGAGTTGGGGCACATTGAAAATCTTTATAATGGATGCGCCATCGTCATCATTACTCTGGAGATCTGCAAAGGATACGGCTGAATTCGTCGTACCGAGATCGATCCCGATCACATATCGTTGTCCATCTTGATCCACGAACTTTTTTATAACCCTTTACTCTATTTCAACTTCAGCCGGAGCTATCACGGTAGAATCTTTACTGTCGGATAACACAGGCAGATCGGATTTAGCCGCTTTCCATCCCCTGTGACGGAGTATACCTTTAAAGGGAGGATCTCCGACAACATTTCCGGTCAGTTTTATCGTGTTGGGATTGAATCCCGGGTCAACAATGACGTCGTCTCCTTCATTTTTTTCTATTACGGAAAGCAATTTAAGGTATTTTTTCATTGCGGCATTGCAGGATTCATGAATACTGCGAACAGCGGCTCCAATCTGAGCATCCTCATAGTCATCCAGGTTTTCAGAAAAGAAATCCAACAGCCGCCCTTCTCTCTGAAAAACAGATAACAAATGAAGAAAGTACCTCCGGTCGTTATTTTCCTTTTTTTCGGGATCCATTACAATCCCGCCTTCTAGAGCCCCCTCTTTTTCTTTAGATTCTTCTTTGCCAACCAGGGTTTTGGCCAAAAGCGCCCTTAATATCACCCACAGTAGAAAACCTGCCGTGAAAAAAATGGCAGCGGAAATCGGCACAAAAAAGGTCCTCAGGTTCTGCTGAAGAGAAGCAAAGTGACTGATTTTATCGGCCATAGGCTTCATGTTGGCATTGATCTTACCCGAGATGGCCATATTGGAAAAAACATGGTCAAGGCCGATGTAAAAAACGGCTACCGTTAGTGTAAACAAAAGACCCATAATAAACATAATTATAAGAAATGACTGACGTGAATATGGCTTAATCGATTCCATGAATTGTGCCCCTTTTGTTATTTCGCATTCATTTTATATGTTCCGAAGATGACAATAAGGAAAAAATTAAAAACGAAATGTAAGTGTTCACTCCACTGGTGTCAAGCTATATTACAATTTGTCTTGTTATGAATAAAATGATGTGATAAATTTAATATTTGTGGATTAATTACGGAAACACGGGATAGGAAAAAGGTAAACGTTTTAAATGGTGATAAGAAGAGACAAGTTTGATTTTGAGATAGGATATTTTATTAAAAGTCCCTGCCGAGAGTGCGCTACGAGAGAACAATTCCCCGAATGTATCAGTGACTGTCAGGTCTTAGACGAGATACAAACCATCCTTGCAAGCGGAATATCCTGTTGTTATTCATCTGCTGAATAGACAAAAAGCCGTTTCACAAGATGCCTCAGCCCGTCCTGCCACCGCCTTGGACTAATATTAAAATTTTCTTCAATCAGCGAACAGTCCATTGCTGAGTTTGCCGGTCGTTTAGCGGGAGTGGGATACTCTTCGGTGGAAAGCGGGGTAATCCTCTGAACCTTGAGGGCTGTATAGCTTCTTGCCATATCCAGTGTGGTTTTTGCAAACCCATACCAGGTTGTGACCCCTTTTCCACAATAATGGTAGGTGCCCCAGGGGATGTCGTTGTTTTCTTCCGATTTTACCACGATACCAAGAATCGCTTCAGCCAGATCACAAGCAAACGTCGGGCATCCATACTGGTCTGCCACAACACCGATCTCATCCCTTTCCTGTCCCAGCCTGATCATCGTCTTGACAAAATTGCTTCCATGCTCGCTGCAAAGCCATGCTGTACGGAGTATAATGTGCTCCTTGAGGAAACGCCTGACGTCACCCTCCCCTGCGGTTTTACTCTTTCCATAGACGCCCGCCGGGGAAACGGGATCGGTTTCCACGTATGGGTCTTTTTTCGACCCGTCAAAAACATAATCCGTGGAGACATGAATCAGCGGTATTCCTTTTTTATTACATGATTTCGCCAGATTGGCCGGCCCTTTTTGATTTACAAGAAATGCAAGATCGGGCTCGGATTCCGCTTTATCGACCGCTGTGTAGGCTGCGGCATTAATCACCGCAAGAACATGGCTGTCTGAAGAAACAGCATCATCCACCGCCTTGGCATCCGTAATATCAAACTCCGGCAAATCAAGTGCCGCGACGTCAAGCCCCCGTTTTCGTCCTTTTTTGCAAAGTTCAATTCCCAACTGGCCATTGGAACCTGTAACAATTACTTTCACTTTTTACCTTCAAGATCTTGTATAGATGGGGAATCTATGTCTTTCAAGCGGGGCATTTGTCTATCACGGTCAGAAAGAATCGGCATGGTTGTTGTCCACTCAATACCAATGTCCGGGTCATTCCAGATGATCCCTTTTTCACACTCTGGTGCATAAAAATCACTGCACTTGTAGGTAAACATTGCCGTTTCACTGAGGACCTCAAAACCGTGGGCGAACCCTTCGGGTATATAAAACTGGCGCTTGTTGTCTCCACTGAGGTGAATGCCGGTCCATTGCCCGAATGTCGGCGAATTCCGTCGTATATCCACTGCCACATCAAAAATTTCGCCGTCCATCACCTGCACAAGTTTTGCCTGGGGGTGGGGGGCCTGCTGATAGTGAAGGCCCCTAAGTGTTCCCTGAACAGAAAAGGAAAAGTTGTCTTGCACAAAATCCACCGCAATACCTTCCGATTTATACCTGTCCCTGCGGTAGGTTTCCATAAAAAAACCGCGATTATCGGAATATACGGACGGCTCGATAATTAAGACCCCCTCCAGTTGTGTTTCAATAATCTTCATTAATCCCTACCGCCCGTAATATTTTAGCATATCAAGCAGGTATGAACCATAACCGTTCTTCATAAGGGGCCGGGCCAGCTTTTCCACCTGCTCGTTATCAATATAGCCCATTTTATAGGCGATCTCCTCAACACATGACACCTTGAGGCCCTGGCGCTCTTCAATTGCTTCTATGAAATTCGATGCCTGCATCAGGCTTTCATGGGTACCGGTATCCAGCCAGGCAATTCCTCTTCCCAATTTTTCCACAAACAACTCCCTGGCATCGAGGTAAGTCTGATTGACATCGGTAATCTCCAATTCCCCCCTGGCCGACGGCTTAAGGCCTTTTGCAATGTCTACAACCTGATTATCATAAAAATAAAGCCCGGTGACGGCCCAGTTTGAGCGGGGGTTCTCCGGTTTTTCCTGTATGCTGACCGCCTCCCCGTCTTTATTGAAATCAACCACGCCGTAACGCTTGGGATTCTTTACCCAGTAGCCGAAAACGGTGGCACCTTTTTCGCGTTCTGATGCACTGAGAAGTTTTCCCGGCAACCCGTGCCCGTAAAAAATATTGTCACCCAGAATAAGACAAACGCTGTCTTTTCCTATGAAATCTTCCCCAATGGTAAATGCCTGAGCCAGCCCCTCAGGCCGGGGCTGGAGGGCATAGCTGAACGACATACCCCATTGTGACCCGTCCCCCAACAGCTTTTCATAAATAGGTAAATCATCGGGAGTGGAAATAATCAGTACATTTCGGATGCCGGAAAGCATGAGTATGGACAGTGGATAGTAAATCATGGGTTTATCGTATACAGGGAGCAGTTGTTTACTGACAACCTTGGTAATGGGGTAAAGTCTGGTGCCTGACCCGCCGGCAAGGATAATCCCTTTTTTATTCATACTATGACCTCGTTAATTGAAATTATGCTGAAAGCTCCATTATTGTCGGTTCCGGTAATTGTCCTGAATCCAGTTTAAATAGTCTCCACTCCTGACCGCGTCAACCCATTTCATATTATTCATATACCAGTCGACGGTTTTTTCAATGGCGTCGGTAAACTCATGTGCCGGTTCCCATCCAATCTCTTTCTTTATCTTAGCGGCATCAATGGCATATCGTCGATCATGCCCGGGTCTATCTTTTACATATCTGATCAGATTCACGCTTGAATTTTTACCGCTCCTGTTCAGTCTGTCGTCAAGCATATTGCACAAGACATGAACGATGTCTATATTTTGACGTTCAGCACCGCCGCCGATATTATAGGTTTCTCCCACGGTTCCCTTCTCATAGACCTGCAGCAGCGCATCACAGTGATCCTCCACATAGAGCCAGTCTCTGACATTCTTGCCGTCGCCGTACACCGGCAGATCCTTTTTTTCAATGATGTTTAGAATTATCAATGGAATCAGTTTTTCGGGAAACTGAAACGGCCCGTAATTATTGGAGCAGTTTGTCACGACCGAGGGAAAGCCGAAGGTCCTGAAATATGCCTTAACGAGATGATCGGACGATGCTTTTGAAGCAGAATAGGGACTCGAGGGGTCGTAGGGTGTTGTTTCGGTAAAATATCCTTCAGGTCCAAGACTTCCATACACCTCATCCGTGGAAACATGAATGAATTTGAAGCCGTCGGTTGAATCAATGCGCTTCCAGTATGTGTGGGACACGTCTATAAGATTGAATGTTCCGTTGATATTGGTTTCTATGAATGCAGAAGGCCCGCGGATGGATCTGTCCACATGGGATTCGGCTGCAAAGTGGAAAACGCCGCTGAATCGTTCTTTTTTAAATAGCTCATCCAGGAACGCCCTGTTCCTTATGTCTCCATGAATAAATGTGTACCGGTCGGCGTGCCCCGGCGGAAGACCATCAAGATTGGCGGGATTGCCGGCATAGGTAAGTGAGTCAAGATTAACGACGTGCCACTCAGGTTTTACTTCAAGTGCATGCCTGATGAAATTTGAACCGATGAAACCTGCGCCGCCTGTAACCAGTATGATGTTTTTTTCCATTAGTGCCATTCCTGAAAATGGTTAAAAATAATACTTCACCCCTGCTCCGATGAAATTTGACCCGCCGCTCACACCATTAATCAGACCAAAGATTCCGGACCGGTGATGAATTCTCAGCACAACATTAAATTGCTGATACTGCGGAAGGGCAAAGGCCAACTCGAACAGCATATAGTTCAATAGTTTCGACGTCTCATTTTCCGTACCATGGTTTTTATTATGCTGATTCATCTCAATCGGGGGCTCCTTTGTCGCATAGGAAAGACCATCCCCGAAAGCAAAACTCGTCACTATATATCGGTTCCAAGGGAATTCGAGCCATCTTAGTATGAGCAAGGCATTATATTCTTCATGGGTGTGGTATCCGGAATTCTGGGTTTCGTGTGAATACCCTTCTTCCCAATCCCATCCCGGGTCACCGCACGCCCGGCAGGAGCATGAAAAATTTTCAAGTCCCCAGTGCTTGACAAACTGGCCCTCGGCCTCAAGGCTGAAATAATTACTTTTATGCCGCCACAGTTCCTTACCCACCGCCACCGCTAACAGCCGGGAATCAACAAGCTCCGCAGCTCCGGTTGTTAAAATTTTAATTAAATATGTTTCCTCACTGGATGCCTGGGCCCCATAAACAGATACATACCAATTCTTTTCAGAAGCTGCCAGGGCATTGCTGAAAAACAACAGGATAATGGCAGGTAAATTACATATGATGAATTTCGAACAGCATAACAGCGTGTTATGCTGTCTTTGTTGACGTATTGTATTCAGGAACGATCTCCTTAATTTTTTGTTTTATTGTTTCGTTATCAAATTCACCTGATCTGTCAATGAGATGGTGAATATCATGTTTGGTTTTTTCATTAACTCCCTCATTGCGTCTTAGAACCATTATTTTTTCATGGCTTGTGGGGACGACATCTTCACCATCGGTGATCAATTCTTCATAAAGTTTTTCACCGGGGCGCAGCCCGGTGTATTCTATTTTGATGTCTTTACCGGGCTCGAACCCTGAGAACTTAATCAGGTCACATGCCATATCACTGATTTTGATAGGCTTTCCCATTTCCAAAACAAAAACCTCGGCATTGGTTGCATCACCGCCTATTGCACCGGCTTGAAGAATAAGTTGACAGGCTTCGGTGATCATCATAAAAAACCTGGTGATGTCCGGATGGGTAACGGTTACCGGTCCGCCTTCCTTGATCTGTTTTTTGAACAATGGAACGACACTGCCTACGCTGCCGATGACATTTCCGAACCTTACAATCATATACCTGGTGTTGCCGGCCATACGACTCTGCACAAGCATTTCCGCGATACGTTTGGATGCCCCCATAATATTGGTGGGCCTGACGGCTTTATCGGTGGAAACAAATACGAACCGTTCCACGCCGTATTTGTCCGACAACTCGACGATGCTTTCCGTACCCATAATATTGTTTTCTATGGCCTTATACGGCTGTATCTCGAGCATCGGCACATGCTTATATGCCGCCGCATGAAACACAATGGCCGGCAGATACCGCTTGAAAATTTTTTCCGCATGGGCTCGGTCCTTTATATCCGCAAGCAGTGGAACCACATCAACCCGGTTAAAATTTTTTTTGAGCTCAAGTTCGATATCGTAAAGAGCGCTTTCCGCCCGTTCAAACAAAAGGATTCGTTCCGGATTATATTGACACACCTGTCGACACAACTCCGATCCGATAGAACCGCCTGCACCCGTAACAAGAACCGT
>Ga0180435_10000339_pt1 | contig 48650 bp, 58 predicted proteins | sample SS_ome_3_FD_132467 | JGI IMG/M metagenome (GOLD analysis project Ga0180435, IMG submission 132467) | Hypersaline lake sediment archaeal communities from the Salton Sea, California, USA - SS_3_S_1 metaG | ecosystem: Environmental > Aquatic > Non-marine Saline and Alkaline > Hypersaline >... | reverse complement strand
GCAGACTTTGGGTATGCCCTGGCTGCTGGCGACCTTAACGGGAACGGCGTCGACGACCTCGTCATCGGCTCGCGCGGTTTTGGCGACCCCGACAACACCAACAACGACGAAGGCCGTGTCTACATCATCATGTCCGAAGCGGCAGCAGAGCAGTACTCGGGCCAGAGGATCCATGGAACGGTCAAGTACCGGGGCACTGTCATATATCAGTAGTGGAGTGGTGAGTGGCGCAAATGGGGACGCGTCCGGTATACTGATAGTACATGGCAGTACAGAGACGAGCAGGCCGTCGGTCTGTTGGCTTTTTCAAGCGTACCGTGTTTACGGTCGGTGCGTTTGTGCTGTACGTACGTGATGCACTTGCAGACGATATTAAGCTTATGTGGCGGCATGCGAGGTTGTTTGTAGGACTTGTATTCGTGGTTGTGGGCACACTTTCTTTTGCATCAGATAAATACTGCGATGGAACAACAGGTAGCCACTATGCTTGCACGCGACCAACCACGTACTATTTCTATCCGTGGTGGGCCATTCTTCTTGTAATACTCGGTTCGTTTTTTATTGTTCTTTGGTTCTTGCGACGGAAAAAACGTTAAATTTCGTGGAGCCCCCGTTTATGCGACAGCATTTGTACCTTGTTCCAGTTTCTATAGCGGTCATCACCACAGCACTCGCGCTTCAGGTGGGGCAGCTGTTGGCTGACGACCCACCAACAATAAGCAATGTACGCATCGCAAGTTCGACCAACAACAGCGCCACGATCACGTGGACGACAGACAAAACCTCAGACAGTATCGTGAACTTTGGCAAGCAGCCGCACTATGGCATTATTCGTGACCCTGGTACTGACAAAGAAACACATAGCGTGACCCTGGAGGACCTTGATGCCAGTACCGTGTACCACTTCCGTGTGAGCAGCGCAGACGAACTCGGCAACCAAGCTGTGTCGGGTGACTTTGTGTTCATCACGAGCGGCTTCCAGGACATCGAGAACATCGAACAAGTGAGCTCGGTTGAACAGCAGACGCTCGTGGGGCAGGCATCAGACGTGATTTCGCAGATCACTGATCCCGAGGCGCTTGCTATCGTGCAAAGCGAAGTACAACAGCAGGCCCAGGACCTCTTGCGTGCTCCCGAGGTTATTGGTCAACCACGCGCTATCGATATCACCAGCACTGAGGCAAAGATCATTTGGGCTACGAGTCGTGACAGCAACTCGATCGTAAACTACTCGCCAGACTGGGCCTATGACGGTAGCATCTACCAGTCAACCGTCGCACAGCTCGACGACAGCACCAAGGACCACGAAGTCCTGCTGACTGGCCTAGCTCCAGCAACAACCTACCATTTCCAAGTCATGAGTGAAGATGCGTTCGGTCTCTCGGGTGCAAGTGGCGACGTGACGTTTACAACAAGCTCTCCTGTGCCAACGATCGAAGATGTCCAGATCATCAAGATCGAAGAAGATTCTGCGACGTTTGCATGGTCCACCGATATTCCGGCCGCCGGTGCCGTCATCTATGAAAATACCTCCACTGGTGAGATTCGTTCCGAGGGGAGTCCGGAGTTTCTCACAACACAGACGGTGCGTTTGACCGACCTTACTCTCGGTGCAACGTACGTGGCCATTGTGCGTGCCGAGAACCAGCAGGGTGAGCCAAGCGAAAGTGAGCCAATCACCTTTACGACTGTGCGTGACGAAGAGCCACCGATTATCTCGCGCGTAAACAACGAAAGCACACTGTTCCCAGGTGCTGAAACGCGCATTCAGACGATCGTGTCGTGGGGTACTGACGAGCCAAGCTTTTGCTCGATGCGGTACAGTGAGGGGTTGGCGCCGGCCGAGGATGCAAATGAGCTCGAACCAAACACCGAACCAACCATCGACCACGTCAAGGTGGTGACGGAGTTCCTGCCAAGCACGGTGTATAAGTTCTGGATTGTGTGTGAAGACCGCAGCGGCAACAGCGAGCGAACTGAGGATTTTGTGTTGTTCACGCCAGAAAAGGAAAAGAGCATCATCGATATTATCCTTGAGAACTTTGAAGGGGCCTTCGGATGGGTGAAGGACATCGGTAGCTAGTATGAGAAGCATAATCACAACCCAGGACGTCGACGTCACGTACAACGCGGGGCAGAGCAATGAGTTCAAAGCCCTTAAGGGTATTACCTGTGAGATAGCTGCACGTGAGTACATTATCTTCTTTGGTCCGTCTGGCTGCGGCAAGTCGACTCTGCTCTACAGTATCTTTGGCGTGCTCGAACCAACGGCAGGTGAGGTGGTGGTGAAAGGGGACTCGATCTACAAGTATGCCCCTATGGATTTGGTTATGTACCAACGCAAGACCATGGGTATCATGTACCAGTCCTTCAACCTGATTCCGTCGCTGACGGTGCTCGACAACGTGCAGCTACCACTGATTTTTGCCGGTTTTCCACCATCGACACGTGAGCGCCGTGCCATGGAGCTTTTGGAGCGCTTTGGTATTCAGCATGTAGCACACAAACGACCAGCACTCCTTTCTGGTGGTCAGCAGCAGCGTGTTTCTGTTGCACGTAGTCTCGTGAACGATCCTGAGATCCTCATCGCCGACGAGCCGGTTGGTAACCTTGACTTTGTGTCTGCTGAGGCCGTTATGAATACGCTCGAAGAGATCAACCAGAATGACAAAAAAACGGTGCTTCTGGTTACCCACGATGCGAAGTACTTGCCGTACGCACACCGTGTGTTCTACCTCGACTACGGAAAGATCGACCGCATCGTGCCAAACCCAGAGAAGCGCCAGATCATCAAGGTGCGCCCAGGGGAGACTATTGTGACCGAAATCGAACAGCTCGCACGCATTTATCCGTATGACACACCAGAACAACTCCGTGTGAAGTCGCTCGTCAATCTTCTGACCCAGAATCTATCGTTCGACCAGATTGTGCGTCTGGAAGAAATGACGCAGCATGTGATCGAGGGTGTATTGTCCGAGCAACAGTTCAACGCACTGCTCACTACCGACTACGAACAAGGTGGTTGTGGCATCAAGCCAAAGCAGGCGCAGGAGATGACCGATCGCATGTTCCAGGTACTCGATCAATCCCAAGATGTGGTGCGCTTCCGACGTGTCACACGCGACCAGCATACGATCGACTTGATGCGTGGCGAGCTGATCAAACATATCCACGGGTACGTATTGGCTGAGTACGGGGTTGAGCCTGACAGCATACATTTGGAGATATTGACTAAGATGGTCACGAATCGTGTCTATGGATACATCACACGAGAAGAGTTCCATAGGCAACTTCGACTGCCGCAAGAAGAAGGTGGTGGAGGATTTGACATCTACCTTGCGGCTGATTTGTCGCGTTATCTCGAAAAACTGATTGCACAGGGTGTGTCGCACTTCCAGCAGCATCAAGAAGCAAAACCTGAATCAGACAACCTGCATGCAGCACAGGCCAAAAAGTTTGAAGACATGGACAAGGGCATGCTGTGGCGTGTGAAGCATGCGTTCGCACAAATTGCAAAGAAACACTAGTATGCGCGTTCAAGATATTGCCAAGCTTTCGACCCGTATGTTCAAGACCAACCCGGCACGTACCTGGTTGACCATCCTTGGTATGGGTGTTGGTACTGGTGCGGTGGTTACACTGGTGGGGCTTGGTTTTGGTCTGCAAAACATCATTCTTGAGCAGATCGTCCTTGGTGACACGTTGCTGTCGCTCAATGTGACACCGCCACCAGCACGCAGCGTGGTGCTTGAGCCACAAACAGTGCAGCAGCTTCGTGAGATAGAGCATGTTAACGACGTTGCTCCACTTGCGAGCTTTGCAGCCCTCATAACCTTTGACGGTCTTACAGGAAACACCTTCTTGCAGGGCGCAAATCCAAACTACTTCAAATACACCGGCACAGCTGCAGTGGCTGGGCGTCTGTTCACCGAAGAAACGGCCGCTGAAGACGTAAACAGTGTGATCTTGACGCAGGCAATGCTCAAGCTCTTTGAGGTGGAAGATCCTGAGACAGCAATAGGCAAGCAGGTGGCATTCCGTGTGTTTGTACCGGTGGAGGGCAGTACCGAAACCCAAGAAATGGAGCTAAAGAAGCGCTATACGGTCGTTGGTATCAGCTCAGAGGAAAGCCGACCGGGCGCTACAATCTTGCTTGATGAACTAATGAGTCAGCTTGTGGTTGAGGAGTATGAGCGTGTACAGATACGTGTGAATGATGTTGATAATCTGGACCAAGTGTCCTCGAGTACTATCCAGCTTGGCTTCAACGTAACAGCGCTCAGCAAGACAGTGGAACAAGCTACAAAGATCTTCCAAGGTATCCAGGCCGTGCTCGCGGTCTTTGGCGGCATCGCACTTGTGGTGTCGGCCATCGGTATGTTCAACACCATGACGGTCACACTCCTCGAGCGCACCGGTGAGATTGGTATTATGCGTACACTCGGTGCGAGTAGTAACGATATTAAAATACTCTTCGTATCTGAGGCAGTTATCGTGGGCTTTTTGGGAGGTTTGGTTGGTATAGGGATAGGTATCGGCGTGGGCTTCTCACTGAACACTTTGCTCAACATCCTGGCAACGAGCAATGGCGGTAAGGCTGTCGCACTCTTCGCGTACCCAATCCCGTTCATTGCGTTTATCGCATCCTTCTCAGCTGTTGTGGGTTTCCTGACTGGTATCTTCCCAGCGCGACGCGCTGCAGCCCTCAATCCATTGGACGCAATCAGGTACAAGTAGACTTGACGAAATACCAGACTTATCCACCAAAAACACTTTTCCACACACAGTTTTTCCACCGATTATCCACCGTACGGTATACTTACAAGTACTGGGAGAGCTATGTCTCTTAATTTCACCATTATGAATGGCTATAAAGAATCAGGGAAAGTGACCGTAGCTATGCTACTGTCGCTCGTTTGTGTTCTCGTACTGTCACTTATGTTCGACGTACGCCAGGGCGGTCCCGCACAGAGTGCGCAGGCCACCTCAACAGCTACCACGACCGTGACCGTGCTTAACACGCCACCGACCTGGGATGTTACTGCGCGTGAGAACCCTGCATCAGCAACGACAACCCCTACAAACACTGGGGACGATGTGACATGGACGGCAACAGCCTCAGACAGCAACGGTGAAGACTACTATCTCTTGATCTGCAAGTCGAGCAGTACACCAAACCCAGTTGGTCCTGCGTGTGGTGGCGGTTCAGCAGACACGTGGGCCATCTCCACCTCTACGGTGAGTGGGAGCCCTGCTTCGGTGAGTACCACAACGTTGTATGCGTGGGCAGAGAATCAGAGTTGGTACGGATACATATGTGACGACAACGGTGGTTCACCGCAGTGTAATGAAACTATGTATAACGGACTGCATGAGTCAGGGCCAGCGTCGGCCACGTCATCACCGTTTGTTGTAAACCGACCACCAACACTTGATCTTGCTGCAGACGACTCTCCAACTGCTCCGGGCGGCACTGTTACGTGGACCACGACATCTAACGACCCTGACTCGGTTGGTGGTGCAGACACTATTCAGTTGCATGTTTGCGAGACAGCTGGTTTTGACCCCACTGTTCCAGCGTGCACCGGTGCACAGATTGCCACATCTACGTTTGCAGCATCAAACGTTTCCACCTCTACTACACTTGCGGTTCCTTACCAGGACGGTGACAACGATGCGTATGTCTACCTTGTAGACGAGCATGGTCATGCCGCGACAAGTACGTGGCACGGTTCGAGCACCATCCTTTCGGTTGCAAACGTTGCACCATACATTGCCTCAACATCTATTGAGCTGTACGACGTATTTGGCTCTACAACGCTCGATACTACACTTGCACTTACAGAGCCAGAAGGAGAAACGCAGAACTTTGTTGCGGTCTTCGATGTGACTGACGAGAATGGCTGCTTGAGCGGTGCACCGGGCAACGAAATCACCGATGTGGATATCAACGTGTTCCGCTCTGGTGTTGGTGGTGTCGTTGGGGCAGGTTGTGATGCAAGTGGCGAGTACAATGCGAACAACTGCTACACGCACACCAACAGCTTTTGGACTCCTACCTGCGTCCAGACTGCTGCAAGCTGTACAGCAAGCGACTGGAACAACATCACCTGGGAATGTACATTCCCTCTCTGGTATATTGCTGATCCTACAGACGCTGGTAGTCAGTTTGCTGGTGAAGACTGGCGAGTAAGTGCACGTGCTACAGATGATGGACTGCTTGGTGTCGGGCCTCAGACTGGTGCGTACTCCACCGAAGAGGAGGCGGCAGGCACCGCTTCGGAGATGACTCAGTTCCTTTCGTTCCGTGCTACAGGCAGTCCGATAGCGTACGGTTCTTTCGAGCCAGGCTTTGGTAATGCACAGCACCCTGCAACGACCACAGTGTATGCGACTGGAAACACTGGACTTGATCATTACCTATCTGGTGATGCCATGTGTCCAGATACAGTATGGCCTACATGTTCTGGTTTCGGCACCTCAACGATCTATGTGCCGTTCCAACACTATGCGACCAACAGCCCAGCGATCGACTACGGTACGGGCCTGGGTGTAACAACGTTTGAGCTTTCTACGAGTACTAGCCCAGTCTTGGTTGATGTGGATATTAGAAAGCCACAAGCAACCACGACTCCCGCAGACTGTACAGCAGGTGGTGTGAGTTGTGATGATACGTATTGGGGTATTCTAGTTCCTGGATCGATCGCGTTCGCAGGAGACTATGTTGGACGCAACTACATTGATGCCGCAATTGCTCCAAGTGGTGAGTGGTAGAAACGCATATCGCAGTTACAGCCGCCCGCAAGGGCGGTTTTTTGTTGTCTAATATTGTTTGTCTACACAAATCCCTATCATTCAAGCTGCAATACCGTTACAATCTATAGTACGAGCTTGGGCTCGTATGTGGCATATCCACACAATGGTACAACCACACAGACATACAAGCGGGTGGCTTGCAGTGTTTGCTGCCTTCATACTTCTCGTTGTGGACGCGTCAGTCGTGCACGCCGGTTTTGGTATAACACCACCATACGTTCGCAATGACAAACTAACGCAGGGTTCAACGTACACGCAGGAGATAATCCTTGTTCGTGGTGATCCGGCGGAGGATTTGAAGGCGGAGGTTACGGTTAATGTGCCTGGTATCGAAGAGTGGATTACCATAGATCGTGGTGATGAGTTCTTGCTTCCTGCAGGAGAAAAACAAGTGCCAATGAATGTCACGATACGGGTGCCTGCCACAGCGCCGTACGAACGACATCAAGGTAGTATTCGTATTCGAACGGTGTCTCCTGACCCTGCAAGTGGTGTGTCGATAGCACTGGGTGCACAGATCGATGTTGATGTGCGTGTTGTTGATGAAATCCGCGATTTCGAAGTAAAGCGCGTACGTATGAGTGAGGTAGAAGAACCTAAACGGTTCTGGTGGCTCGAGTATCCAGGCCGCATTACCTTCACGATGGGTATTGAAAATACCGGTAACGCTGAAACTGCGCCGTCACGCGTGCAACTCGATATCTATGACAAACGTGGCAACGTTGTGCTTGAAACAACCTACAACAGCAATACCATAGAGCCAGTGCTGCCGTTTGAGACACGTGAAGTTGCGGCGTACCTCCCCACACGCTTGCCCCCTGGTGCATACTTGGTGAAGTATTCTATTTTTCGTTTCGAGGATGAGGTGAAACGTACAGGAGAGCTAACATTGTCCGTACTTCCACAAGGAACGCTTGCTGCTTACGCTGGCTATGGCTTTGAAGGTCTTTCGACTGGCGACCTCCTATCGATCATCGTACCAATTGCAGTCGTGTTGCTTGTCATACTCGCGACTATCTTTGTGCTGCACATGCGTCGACGCAATAAGAGTAGACGGGGTAGGCGGCCGCAACGACCTCGACGCAGTCCACCACCTGGGTCACAAGAACAACAGTACTATGAGCCGGTACCTCGACAACGTGCAGCAGCGCAGTCTCGTGGCACGTCAAGGCGCCAGCCGGGCGCAGCGGGCGTGGTGGATCTTTCGGGGCGCAGACGACGATAGTATGAGGAGTTCTTTGGTGTGTATTAGTGTAGCACTGGGTGTAAGTGGGGTGCTTGTGTCAGCAGCACTGCTGTTTGTGGCTTCAACCCCGTCTGTGCAAGCACAGTATGCAGCGACGACAACAGTCTCGTTGACTGTGTGTGGTGACGGGCTTGTTGCCCCGATTGAGGTATGTGATGACGGTGTGAATTCTGGTGCGTATTCTACGTCTATAGGTGGGAGAAACTGTAATCCGCTATGTAACGGATATGGTCCATACTGTGGTGATGCGATTATTGAGACATTGTATGGAGAAGAGTGCGACGATGGTAACAACTCTGACGGTGACTTGTGCGATGCGCTCTGCCAGAATGAATCAGATCCAGTTACAGTGGGAGGTGGTGGGTCCGGGGGATCTGGCGGCGGCGGTGGGAAGGGCAGTGGCAACAACAAGATTCCGGGCGCTAGTGACGATGGAGAAATCGACTACTATGGAGATACCGACGTCGTTATCCAGGGGCGCGCTTGTCCCGGTGCCACCATTACCATTTTGCGTGACGGGGAAATCGAGCGCGTGGTTGAGGCTGATGGTGACGCAAGCTTTGATTACACGCTGACCGACCAAGTGCCCGGTATCACCACATTCGGTTTTTGGGCTCTCGATACACAGGACCGGCGTTCTATCACGTACTCCGCTACCTTCCAGATTGTCGAGAATGCTGCTACGACACTATCGGGTATTCTCATTCCTCCGACTTTGATCGTAGACCCAGAAAAAGTACCTCCAGGTTCCCCTGTTTCGTTTGCTGGTTGTGCGGTGCCTGATGCGACGGTGCAGGCATACGTGAATGAAGATGAAACACCCATAGAAACATTGTCGGCAGGGAACGGTGAATGGGCAATCGGTTATGATACTAGTCAGCTTGGCGTGGAGGTGTTCCATACCGTGAAGGCGAGCTATCTTGATCCAACAAACGCTGCACTTGAGAGTGGCTACAGTGCTATCACAAGTTTCTATGTTGGCAACAACGATGTTGATACGAATTTGACCGCCGATCTAAACTTTGACGGATCAGTTAACTTGACTGACTTCTCGATACTCTTGTTTAACTGGAACGGAACAGGTGGTATAGCGGATATCAACCAAGACGGGTTGGTTTCATTGGCGGACTTTTCAATCATGCTCTTTTACTGGACGGGCTAGGTGTTCGTGCACCCACCTTTGGGCGAATTTGTTGTTGTCAGCGTCGCTGGCCCTTTCGCAATACCCGTTGTATAGCTCAAGGACATAGCTCCTCGACGCCTAGAATTCACCACAAACGTGGGCGCACGGTTAGAGTACATAACGCCTGGCATTGCATACCACACGTGACCTTCTGCGGTTCGGTTTGCTCTCAGGTACCTTGAACTCAGATCAACTCTGATTCTCAACATTGTTCTGGCTTCGCTACTGCGCGTGGATGCGAAGCCAGAGCACCTTGAAAGGGTGGTTAGACTGGGCTTTATGCCCTGCGGGTATAGCGCCCCGGAGCGCCGCCCGAGCAAGGTGATTCTGGCGAAGCGCCAACCACCAGCTGTAGATTACTTGGTGGTATCTCACTTTTCCACCCAAAGGGCTGAAAATGAGGAACCGTGGACGGTGGCTACGGTATACTGTATTCATGCGAACAATGTACGTGTTCGGCTTGTGTGCGTTAGTGGGAGCGCTGCTGTTTCCAGGTGGCTTGTTTGCGGCGCACCTGTTTCTTGATCCAGACACATCGACGTACGGGCGCCAGGATACATTCTATGTCCCCATTCGTATCGAGACGCATGGTGAGTGTGTGAATGCCGTTGAGCTTGCTCTGGCATACAACCCAGCTGTGCTGTCAGTGCAGGATGTTGTCACTGGCGATTCTATCATCACGCTCTGGACCGAGCGGCCCACGATAGAAAAGAACGGTGCAGTACAGACCGGACGAGTGACGCTCTCTGGTGGCATACCTGGTGGCTATTGTGGACGTGTAGAAGGCGACCCTGGGCAGACAAATGTTCTGGCAAAACTGGTAGTTACGGGTACACCCAGCACAGCACCGGTGGGGACTGTAGCCACAACCAGTATTATTGTGGAACCCGGTGCTGCCGTGTATCTCAACGATGGTGTAGGTAGTGAAGCAGAGCTTACGGTGGTTGGCACGAATCTGTTGCTGGTTGCCGCTACCTCAAGCAGTGAAAATGTGTGGCTTGGTGATGTGCGGAGCGACACTCTGGCTCCCGACTATTTTGACATTACCCTCGTCGAAGGTCCCTCAGCGGGCAAACGCGAACATTATATCGTCTTCAACACAACCGACAAGCAGAGCGGTATCGATCATTACGAGGTGTTGGAAACTGACCCAAACCAGTTTGGGTTCTTGATATGGACTGCACGTGAGGCCCACTGGGTGGTTGCCGAGAGTCCATACGTGCTCCGCGACCAAAAGCTGCGGTCAAAGATTATGGTGAAGGCTGTCGACAAGAACGGCAATGAACGTGTGACAGAGTATGTGCCACCAATGTCGTTCCTTGAGGAGTATACCCGAGCGTCAGTGCTAATCCCGTCAATCACGCTGCTGGTTCTAGTGTTGGTCGCATTACTTCTGTTGGGACACTTGGCACGTGCACGTCGCCACATTGAAGCCACCGAGGAGCCATTGTTACATGAAGAACCTTATGATGAACATCAAAGCTAGCCTGATAGTACTCGGTGCACTTGTTGCAGGACCTGTGTTTGCGCAGGATGCCTCGTTGTACCTAGACCCTGCCACAGGAACGTACCCCATAGGCGAGCCGATGACTGTAGAAGTTCGCATCAATACCGGTGGCACCAACGTCGGCACGGCAGACGCAAGTGTCTCGTTTGATCCAGCAGACCTTGAGTTTGTGGCTGTGTCGGACGATAGCTCGATCTTTGACACCATATTGGTCGACAGCGGTCGTGTGCCTGGGCGCGTTGATGTGTCAGGGTTCATCAACCGTGGGCGACCTGCATTTGCTGGCGATGACGGCCTGATGGCAGTACTTACATTTGTTCCGTTGCGCAACGTGGCAACAGAGTTACGATTTGCGAGTGCAGCAGCTACACCACCGCTGTCTCTTCAGGCCTCTGTCGGTGACTTAACCAACGTGCTTACCAATCTACAGGCTGCAACCTATACGTTGGTGCCACGCGAACAGGTGCCCGCTGTAGCCGCGGTTGCCTACGCAAGTGAGCCTGCAGAGTTTGAGATAACGCCGCTACCAGTGCCTGACGGCGAATGGTTTGGGTCGTCGACGGTGAAGCTCTCGTGGAGCTTGCCGTCTGGGGTTGCGGAAATGCGCACGACTGTATCGAGTGATCCGAACGCAACACCTGACACTGAATACCCGATTCCCGTAAGCTCTGTTGAGTTAACTGGCATTCCCGATGGCACCAACTACTTCTTGCTACAGTTTAAGTATGGTTCTGAGTGGGCGACTCCAATACGATACGATCTCAAGGTAGATACTGAACCACCGAGTTATGTGATTGTTAAGGAAAAAGACCGCAGCGACGGCACGGACCCACGAGTTGGTTTCGTTGTTGAAGGAAGCGATGCGCAGTCAGGTGTTGCGTACTACGAAGTTGGTGTCGATGGCGCAACACCAGTACTCTGGGAGAAACCAGAGAACGACACCTACTATCCAGAAGGGCTCAATCCTGGTGAGCATGTTCTTACGGTTGTAGCGTACGACGAGGCAGGTAACAGCACGACCATAGATACAACATTCTTGGTGAAGTCACTTGAAACGCCGGTGCTCACTGATGTGCCAGATCGTGTGCTCACTGGTGATCCAATTGTCGTGCGAGGTGAAACATATCCAGATGCAAATGTTACTGCCTTTGTGTCTCTCAATGACGGTGAGGCGCGTGAGCGTGTTGTGAAGAGCGACGGCACTGGTCAGTTCAGGGTAGAGGTTGCAGAAGCAGCGAAGGCAGGGAAATATACCGTATGGTTCTCTGTTACAGACGATCGTGGGGCCACAAGCCCCACATCGATCAAGCGTTCGGTGGAAGTCACGCAGCCGTACATCATGTTGTTTGGCGGCATAGCAGTGACCTATCTTTCAATCATTGTGCCGTTACTGGGACTCATCGTGCTCCTCGGCCTCATTTTGTGGCTAGGGTATACGTATGTGCGGGGATTACGCACGCGTGTGCGTCGTGAGACCGGTGAAGCATATGGGGTAGTGCGGGGTGAGTTTAAGGAGCTTCGTGCAGAACTGATTAAGCAAATTGGGGTGCTTGAGAAAGCCAACCAGTCACGCGAGTTGACTCGCGAAGAAATGCGCATCTTTCGCGATCTCTCTCGCCGTCTCGATCGAATCGAAGAGCATATAAGTGAAGAAGTTGATGATATAGCAGATATCGACGATGTGGTCGCAGAGACTGCTACAACAAGTATCGAAGCACCACGAACCGTAGCTCCGGGGGAAAGCGCGCAACACCCCGCAGGCGGTTCTGTGCATACCGTGCACATTCAGCCACGATAAACGCCTGTTTAGGCGTTTATCGTGGGTACACACCGTATACTTGTGCTGTCCTAGTGTGCAAACAGTGCTAGCGAACTTTGTCTAGTATCACCTGAAAGGTTCGAAAGAATGATGCCAAGGTCAGCAAACGTGATACGACCGTCCATGTTGAGGTCGTAGCTCTTTTCGTACGAGAGGAACAGTCGCGTTGACACAAGCCCAAAGTCAAACAGATTGACGTTGTTGTCACCGTTTACGTCTGGACTTTGATGCGTTGTGGGACGAATAGAGAGTACAATTGGGTTCTTAGCGCATTCAACAGGACGACCAGTACCATCGTGTGCAAGCATTGTTACATCGTTGATCTCTATGGTTGCCTTACCTTCGGCCAGTGGTTCTACTATGATCGCAAGTACTACGCCGCTTCCGAGGAAACCATCTGGGCTAATGATGCCACCGGCAAACGACACTGTATTCTCTACTATCTCGGGCTCTTTGGTCCACAGATCAATGATACTCAGTTCACGTGACGTGTCTTTGATCAGAACCAAGTCCTCCGGTGCCCACACGCTGCCGCTGATAACATTGACCGGTTCAGAGCTTTCAGCAAAAACGTGTAACGTAACGGTTTCGCCCACTTCAACAAAACGGTTGTCTTCAGGGACGATACACATCTCTTCTGGGCTGCGCACCATTGAGAGTGACGAGGCTAGCAAAAAAGCCATAGGTACACCCACCACAATTTTATACTTGTGTCGCTTCAAGCCATGGCGAACCATATATACGTATAGTTTACCAGACCGCCTAGGGTGGTTTTGGGAGTTGTACACGCCCCTTTGGCGACTTTCAAACCAAGGTATACTTGTACTCATGGAGATTCTTCGTCGTTTACACAAGGCCAGGCATGGTGAGTTCCAGGAGTATATTGGTGAGGCCGTGTATGGTGCAAATGACGGTATTATCACAACGTTTGCAGTTGTCTCGGGGGCTGCGGGTGCAACGCTCGGGACAGATACCGTCATTATTCTAGGACTTGCTAATCTGCTTGCGGATGGCTTTTCCATGGGTGCATCAAACTATCTTTCTATACGGACTGAGGAAGACGCAAAACGCATTAAGGGTTGGCTACGGCGTCGGCAACCCACGCGGGAAGCGCTACACCGTTCGCTCGTGACCTTTGGGGCGTTTGTACTTGCAGGTGCAGTGCCGCTCGTGCCGTTTTTGAACGGTTGGGTGGGTGATAGTACGTTTGTGGTATCGAGCTGTGCAGCTGCGCTCACGTTCTTTGTGGTGGGCGGTGCACGTACTGTAGTCACACAACGAGGCTTCTTTACCTCTGGTCTTGAAATGCTTACAATAGGTGGCATTGCGGCTGCACTTGCCTACGGAATTGGCTACGGCGTGCACGCACTTGTCATCTAAAACATCAGTATGATTCGTTACCTGTCGTTTCTGGCCCTTGTGGCTGTTTTCATACCCAGTGCCATCGTACTGGCAGACGGACATAATCCTTCGGAACATGCAAGCACATCTACGCTTGAGAGTATAGAAGAGCGGGAAGAGCCGGTCCTGTACTTCTTCTATAGTCCCACGTGTCCGCACTGTCATAAACAACACGCTTGGCTTGATGCTATAGAGCCAACATACCCTGAGCTTGACGTGCAGCGCTACGAGGTGAATCAAGAGAACCAGCAACTCATGGTAGACCTCATTCTTGAGCATAATGCGCAGCAGAGTGCTGGCTTGGTGCCACTCACGTTCGTGAATGGCGACTATTTTGTTGGCTTTGATGGCAACGAGACAACTGGTGTAGCTATCGAGGCTGCAATACGTGCAGTGCTGGGCCTACCTGCAATGGACGTTGATGCTTCCACTGAGGTACGTGAAGGTGGTATCAACGTGCCACTGGCAGGCACGGTCTACCCAGAAGACTACTCACTCAGCATGCTTGCGGTGGTGTTGGGCTTTTTGGATGGCTTCAATGTCTGTTCGCTGGGTGCACTCATATTGATCATTGGTCTTGCGCTCAAGCTGCAGCGTCGACGCGCCATTGCACTGTTTGGTGGCATCTTTATTCTCACCACGTCACTTGTGTACGGTGCTTTGATTGTTGTGTGGTACAACATCTTTGACCTCTTCACGAGCTATATCAACATCATGAAGCTCGGTGTCGCACTGATCTCGATTGGTGGCGGGCTCTACTTCCTCAAGGAATACTTGCGTATGCGCAAACAGGGCGCTGTCTGTGAAATGCAAGAATCGCCGCTCGTGCAGCGCCTCATGAAGCGTACCGGAGATGCGTTCCAGGATGGGTCTAAGCTACTGTCGATACTTGGTGTGGTCTTTGTGTTTGCCGCGGTTGTAACCATTGTTGAGTTCCCATGTTCTGCTGCGGTACCGGTAGTATTTGCTGGCATTTTAGCAGACGCGGGACTCTCAACTCTGTCCCACCTCTCACACATTGGACTGTTTGTGTTGTTCTACATGCTCGACGAACTTGTCGTCTTTGGGATTGCTGTCTACAAGCTTCGCCTGTGGATGATGAGCGGCACATTTACGAAATGGGCGGTGCTCGTCGAAGCACTCGTCTTGCTTGGTATTGGCCTATGGTACCTATGGGCAATCTTAGGTCTCTAGGCCAAGCGAACTAAGCAGTGTCGAACGTTCGCCCTGTTTCAGGTGGCGATACGTGTTTGCACGCAGTGCACCAAGGCGCACGTTCATGATGCGTGTCCTATGTAGTGTGTTCACGGTGTAGCCAAGTGCGTTTGTCATTTTCTTGATCTGATGGTTTTTGCCTTCAGTGAGTACGATGCGAAATGTGTGCTTGTCGATTTTGATAACCTTGCATGGTTTTGTTGTGTATCCACCAATATCGACACCTGATGACATCTTTTCTGCAAAATTTGAGCGGAGTCGCTCGTTTACTTTCACCTTGTACTCTTTTTCGTGTGGATAGTCGGGTGAGAGGAGGGGCTCCACAATTCGACCGTCGTCAGTGAGGAGAATGAGTCCGGTGCTGTTCTTGTCGAGACGGCCTACTGGAAACACTGCAAGGCCTGGCGCCTGTAGGGCTAGTGTGTCTGCTATCTCTCGTTCATTGCCTTGAGCTCCGTGCGTCACGACATCTTTTGGCTTGTGGTAGGCCAGGTAGGTATAGCTTTCTTTTGGTCGTGCATTGTGCACTTCAACACGATCCCCTTTATGCACCTTGTCACCCACAACTGCTGTACGGCCATTGAGCTGCACGTCACCACGTTCGATCAGTACATCAGCGCCGCGTCGTGTGCTGTAGCCGTGGTGTGCCAAGTATTTGTTTATGCGCATAGGGTATTCAGGCATGGGAATACCATGCCACACTTTTTCTGTTCGTGCTATAGTGAACAGCATGTTAGACCGTGTTGATACCAGTAAGCTCTTGCTCGGGGTAATTCGTATGTCCCTGGCACTTGCGGTGGTGTTTGGTTTTGTGACACGTGATTTCGTCACGCTTGCCATCTCGCTATTGACCCTGCTGAGTTCATATGTGCCTGAGCTTGTTGAGCGGCGCTATAACATTGTCTTTCCTAGTGTTGTGAGTCTCGGAGTGGTGTTTTTTGTGTACGCAACACTGTTTCTTGGTGAAGTTGTTGACTTTTATGAACGGTTTTGGTGGTGGGACTTCTTCATGCATGCGCTCTCAGGATTTGGCTTCGCCCTTATGGGTTTTGTAGCACTCCTCATGACCTTTCAGGCAAGCAAGAGCGCGGTGGGTGCAGGTATGATAGCTGTGTTTAGTGTTGCTCTTGCTCTTGCACTAGGTGCGCTCTGGGAGATTTTTGAGTTCACGATGGATGCAAACTTTGGTTTAAATATGCAGCGTTCAGGTTTGCGTGACACGATGTGGGACCTTATCGCTGATGCGCTTTCAGCGATCGCCACTGGTGTCGCTGGCTACTGGTATTTAAAACGCAGCCAAGGACGTCGTATCAGTGCCATTCGTAAGCGGCTCCTCCAGCACGCGCGTTAGGAGCATGCGCTACACTTGCACCCGTGCGGTGCAATGAACTCATCGACATACTCTGCACCGTAATCGTACGTAAGTTCTTCGCCGGGTTCGATCTGCCTAATTGCTTTCACGAACACCCGCTTGTGCTGAACGAGTGATTCGCAGTTGGGGTGGCAGGAGTGGTTTATGTACCGTGCCTTGTTCGCTCGGTTACTGCCGTCTATGGTCCACTTGGTGTTGATCTCAAACAAGTAGCGGTTGTTCTTGCGATGGTTCGCTTCTTGGTCGCTTATGATCTCTCCCACGTACTCAATGTACTCACCCGGTTCAATTGGCGCAGTCGCAAACAGGCCCAGGCCGGCGCTCGCGCGTCCAACTCGGTACGATGTTTCTGGCATAGGATGTGTACGTCGCATAACGAGGCATAGTGTAGTATACGTGATGCAAGCTGTCTAACAGAAAACAGAAGCGTGCGCTTCTGTTTTCTGCCTGTGTGTGAGTGTCTGTCTAGATCTTGCCCACAAGATCAAGACCTGGTTCGAGTGTGTCGTCTCCTGGTTGCCAAGCGGCAGGACATACTTGACCGCCGTGCTCGTGCACAAACTTTGCGGCCTGGAACTTACGGAAGAGCTCCTTGGCGCTGCGACCGACACCGTCTGCATGCACCTCCATGGCCTGGATAACACCATCGGGATCGATAATGAACGAACCACGGAGGTCGACACCCTCTTCCTCGATAAACACACCAAATGCTTTCGACATGACCGCAGTAGGGTCTGCGAGCATTGGGAAGGTGATCTTACCGATTGCGTCCGACTCATCGTGCCACGCTTTGTGAACCCAGTGCGTGTCTGTTGATACGGACATGACCTCCGCACCTTCTTTTACAAAGTCGTCGTAAAGCTCGGCCATTTCCTCGAGCTCCGTTGGGCACACGAAGGTAAAGTCTGCTGGGTAAAAGAACAACACCAACCATTTACCCTTGCTGTCTGTAAGGCTAATGTCGGTAAGCTTGTCGTTGTGGTACGCCTTGAGGGTGAAGTCAGGGATTGTTTCGCCGACTTTCACAGCGCACGAGTATGATTTTTGTTCATCCATACAATCTGTGTTAGCTGAATACGCACCGAGTATACCATAGCCAGAGTGCGTTGGTGCCGTGCGCGTGCTTTGCTACAATACGTGCTATGTATAGAGACATGCTCCGTGCCGCGGTTGTGTTGCTAATCGGCGTTGTGGTACTTCCAGTTGCGTTTGGGCCACAGCAGGTTTCTGCTGCACTGCCGGGCATTTATGCCGGTGGCGTTCTGGCGCACACCAATGCACAGCGATACTTAGAGGGGCTCCACATTCTAGAGAGTGACACTACGCTATCACAGGTTGCGTACACAAAGATGCAGGACCTGTTTGCACGTCAGTACTTTGCCCACGAAGCTCCCACGGGTGAGTCTGTAGGAGACTTGGCCACGGACGCAGGGTACGCATATATTTCTGTGGGAGAAAACCTTGCCCTTGGAGATTTCAGCTCAAACAAAGATGTGGTCGAGGCCTGGATGGATAGTCCAGGGCATCGGGCAAACATACTTTCTGAAACGTATACAGATATCGGTATTGCTGCAGGGCGTGGTCGCTACGAAGGTCGCACCACGTGGGTTGTAGTGCAGGCGTTTGGCTTGCCGCGCAGCAGTTGTCCGGGTGTTGATGCAAATCTGGGTGCAAGAATCGATTCGCTGCAGTCGCGTTTGGACCTCTTGGAGCGGATCGTGACCATACGACGTGACGCCACTGAAGAGCGGGGAATCACGCGTAGTGAATACAATCGTCGTGTTGCCTCATACAACACGGCAGCAGAACTGTACAACAACACAGTCGAACGCTATCGCTCGTATGCAGAGTCGTACAATGCAGGTGTCGATGAGGTGAATAGTTGTATCATCAACAAGGTGAACTAAGGCGCTTCCTCTGTGGTGCTGGTACTGCTCGTTGCGGCCGTGGTGGTTGAGGCTGTCAGCGTGGTAGTTGCCGCTGCCTCGTCAACAATCGGTACTGGCGGTGCCTGCGGTGTGGTTGGTGTTGTTTTCGTTCGTGCCCGGAAGTTGAGTTTCATGTCTTGGTCCCAGTCCATGCCGTAGGTGGCGCTTGCAGTAATCACACCCCCTTCGATGCGCACGATACCGTCGCCCTCGTCTACGATCGTTGCGTTTGTGCGGGTTTCTGTTTGAACGACTGGCAGGTACACGTTGCCCTGCTCGTTCTCGTGGAGTGCCTGCAGTGTTTCGAAGCCAAGCAGGATAGCGGTCGTAGTTTCTTCGGTGACACTGTACGGCACACCAAGCACAACCTGGTCACCGTGTAGTGTTACGGATTGTGGCGCCTCCTCACCTTCCCATGCATTGCGAAGCTCAGGGCTCTTTAGTGTGAACTGTACGCCACCATAGGAACCAACTGGTACCGAGGCTTCGAGTAGTTTGTGGCGAACTATGTCGTTGCTGTTGAGTAGTACTCGTCGAGTAAAAAGGCTGGCCCGAGCCTCGTCACCAAGCGCACCCTGTAGCATCACGTTGTCGACACCGAGACCCATGGTTTGCTCTGCGTCTCGTCCGGGTACCGGGATAGCGTACGCAACGATAACAACGCGGCCGGTGGGGCCAAGCAATGTTTCTGCGGGGCGCACAAACACGACCACAAGAATTGCGATAAGGAGGAGTACGAGAAGAGCTGATAGGATCCGTACCGCCATTACATCCACTATAGCACCAGGGTCGTTTGTCTGCTCGTGCAGTGCGTGGTTTTGCGGGCACGGGAGAGAGCGGTATACTGAGTGCGTATGGAGGACTTACTCAAAATGGACATATTCTTTATCGTGACCACGGCGGTTGTGGTTCTTGCAGGCATTTTGCTTGTGTTTCTCTTATACTACGCGGTGCATATACTGCGAGATATTAGAGAGATTACACGTCTGGTGCGCGATGAATCAAAGGCGTTTGTGCATGATCTCACCGCAGTACGCACTGACATAAAAGAGGGTGTACACACGGTCCGTGAAAACGTGGAGCAGGGTAGCGCAAAGGTCAAAACCTATTCCGAAGCCGTCGCGGGAGCCGGAATCATAAAGGCAGTTTCAAGTTTCATGGAAGGGCTTGCGGAAGAAAAGACTGCGAGCAAGAAACGACGCACACGCAAGAAAACAACAAAGAAGACAACTAAAAAGAAAACAGATACGTAACATATGGCAACAAAAAAGCGATCAACAAAAAAGAAGAAGGACGAGGGTGGTATTGGGCATGCCGCAGCATTAATTGGTGCAGCTGCTGCCGGCTACTACCTGTATGGACCAAAAGGCGCAGAGAACCGCAAGAAGGTACAAGCGTGGACCCTCAAGGCAAAAGGTGAGGTGCTGGAGCGTTTTGAGAAGGCAAAAACAGTCACCGATGACTCGTATGCTGAGGCTGTTGATCGGGTAACCGCAAAGTACGGAAAGCTCAAGTCAGTGGGCGAGGACGAAGCAGCAAAACTAAACAGAGAACTCAAGCGTCACTGGAGAGCAATCAAAAAAGCAGCCGAAGCAAAGCCAACTAAACGAACAACGGCGTCTCGAAAGAAGAAGTAGCGCTGTACACAGGAAATACACAACATCCCCGTTTGTTCGGGGGTGTGCTGCGTGCGAGAATAGGAGTATGAGTGAGGCGAAGCTTGAAGGGTATTTCTTTACAGCACTGTTCATTGGCGTATTCGTGCTCGTTGGGAGTTTGTTCTACCCATTCGTTGGTGCACTTGCAGTGGCATTGGTCTTGGCGATCCTTGTTGAGCCCCTGTACGACTTCATTGTGGCTCGGACACATAAAGAGATGCTAAGTGCTCTCTTTGTGGTTTTGCTTACTACACTCGCAATTTTGCTCCCGGCGATCGGCCTCTTCATGCTCTTGCTCGAGGAACTTGCGGCCATTGCACACAGTGCAACGTATGTGAACTATGGTGCTATGCCCCGGTTTTTGGCTGACTTGCAGCAGACACTTGAGAGTGCGTTTCCTATGCTTGCAAATATCGATTACAGCTCTGTGCTCAACGATGCTCTACGTCGCACTGCCGACGCAGCAGCGGCAGCCGTGACTGGCACGCTCTCAGCTGTATTCAAACTTTTTGTGGCGTTGATTGCGCTCTATTACTTTGTGAAGGATGGACATCGGTTTGTAGCAAGTCTTATCACGCTTTCACCACTTGCGGATGATGAAGATGAGCAGATCGTACAACGAATAAAGGTGGTTACCCACTCGCTCATTCGTGGCACCATGGTCGTTGCCCTGTTGCAGGGTGGCATGGTGGGAATTGGCTTTGCACTGTTTGATGTTCCAAATCCTATTTTGTGGGGCTCTGTTGCCGCCATCGGTGCTCTGGTGCCAACTATTGGTACTGGGATTGTAACCATACCGGCTGTGCTGTGGTTGGCGTTTTCTGGCCAATGGGCAGCAGCGATAGGACTTGCGGCTTGGGGAGTCTTTATTGTTGGGTACATTGATAATCTGATTGGTCCCAAAATCATTGGCACTGGTTCACACATACACCCACTATTTATCTTGTTGTCAGTACTTGGAGGGCTAGCGGCGTTTGGTGTTGCCGGCTTTCTCCTTGGCCCACTGATCTTCGGCGTATTGGTGTCACTTCTCGAGATCTACAAAGCAAAAGTGCGCAAGCTGCACACGGATGCCACTGCATAAGAAAACGCCGCACGATCCATGGTGCGGCGTTGTCGCGGTTTGCCAACTGTGTTGCTTTTGAGTGGACTACTTTCTGTCCGTGAGCACGTTCATGTTGCGTACTTCATCGACAGCGTTTCGATAACCGATACTCGCTCCGCGTGGCGTGAGCGAAAGAACAGCGTCAGGCTTATGTTTGGCAACGTAACCATACTCGCGCATGCGCGCCACTGCTTCCAGTAAACCTTTCTCTTCAGCATCATGCTCTGTTAGCTTGCACGATTCTCGTTCATGTTCGCGTGTAAGCAGGCGCAGTAGTGTTAGTTCGTCATTTCGAAGCACTGTATGCCATGCCCTGTTCGCGGCGAGTACTCCGGCCCGTTCGTTGATTTCGCCCCAGTCAGCATTTGGACTGCTGCCCGTTCGGTCGATGCTTATCTCTCTGGGTGTCCTACCGGTCTTGTTCATCTGTCCTCCTGGCGTGCAATGGTGTGATCGTCAACCTCTCGCGGTCGTCGCGCCATATTCTCATTGTGCAATACGGTGTCACGAGCCATTTGCATGATTTCTCCCCAAGTTGTGTCGGGCGGTAGTTTGTTCCTCTCAACGTACGCACGCCGACTTGCCTCGGCATCAAAGGCCCGCAAATCCGCACGGGTGGTTGTTGCAGGGTCCAGACCGCGGTCAAGTATGTGGAGGCGTGTCACCTCGTCGGCACTGTGTGAAATCATAGAGACCTCAGCAGGTTTTTCGACTGCCGGCGGTGTAGCTGCAGCATGCGCAGAGCCATGTTTCATCTCTAGGGTGGTTTCTGGACCACATGCAATAAGTAGTACTGACAGTAGCGGTGCAAACTTTTGTGTATTCACGACATTCTCCTATGTATATGCCTTGCTACGGTATAGCGGGCGATGAGAGGTATGTCAATGATGGTCAGTTGCACATCAACAGTGCACATGTAGAAATGTATAGTATACTTTACATATGAAAACAAAACATATGCGCGGTATTGTCGTTGTTCCACTCATTTTCATCGCGGCGCTCTTTGTTGGCACAGCAACGTACGTTGTCGTGACGTATGATCGTACGTCGATCCCTGCGCCATCGTTGAATACTCCAGCACTCACTACACAGCAAGTGCAGGAGATCGCAGTACAAGACACAGAGTATGAAGCGTATGATGCAGTCGCAGTACAGCAGTCTGATGGTGCGGGGATCGCAGAGCAAAAGCCGACAGCAGCTTTCGAGGATGTGGTGCCAGCAGATTCAGGAAAGCGTGACATGATAACACTTGCTGGTGGCTGCTTCTGGTGCACGGAGAGCTATCTACAAGAAACAGAGGGAGTGATCGCTGCGATTTCTGGTTATGCAGGCGGTGAGCGCGACACAGCAACATATATGCAAGTAGCGAATGGTGACACGGGGCATCGGGAGGCGGTGCGTGTGACGTACGACCCTGAGCGTGTGTCGACTGAGGAGCTGTTGGATGTCTATTGGTCGCACATCGATCCAAGTGACAGTGGCGGACAGTTTGCAGATCGTGGATTTCAGTACACAAGCGCCATTTACTACCACAATGAAGAGCAGCGGCGTATCGCGGTAGACTCAAAGGGGCGCTTGAATGCGACTGGACTGTTCGAGACTGAAATCTATACACGCATCGAGCCATACACGACGTTTTTTGTTGCTGAAGATTATCATCAGGACTACTACAAGAAAGCGTCTGACCATTATGAGCGTTACAAAAAGGCGTCTGGCCGAGCAGGATTTGTCGAAGAGACCTGGGCCAAGGACGCCGCCGTACAATTTTTAAACCAAATCGAAACCATGACAGACAATAACGCTTCGCAGGCACGAGGTGAGTATGAGTACACCGACGAAGAGATAGAGGAGCTTCTCAAGAACCTCGACCCGCTTGCATATCATGTGGTGGCAGAGAATGGAACCGAGTCACCGTTTAACAATGCATACTGGGACAACAAGGCCGACGGTATATACGTAGATGTCGTAACCGGCAAGCCGTTGTTTTCGAGTACACACAAGTATGACTCCGGCACTGGCTGGCCATCATTCTGGCGTACGATCGAGGATGATTCGGTCACACTTCATGAGGACAACTCACTCTCGATGACGCGCACCGAGGTGCGTAGCGAAGCGGGGCATCTTGGGCATGTGTTTGATGATGGTCCAGAGGACGAGGGTGGTCGCCGCTTTTGCACCAACAGTGCATCGCTGTTGTTTGTGCCCAAGGAGGAAATGGAAGAGAAGGGGTACGGCGAGTATCTCTACTTATTTTCTGAATAGCAGGTGAATGTAGCACTGACCCATTCACTTTTAGCCATGGCTGCGTGTGCGCAAATGAACAAACACCCCCATGACTAAGACGAGGGTGTTTCTCTGTTATCGAAGATACGTACGAAATTGCTGGAGGTGGCTACGTATGTGCGCCGCTCCTTCTGGCTCGCACAGCTCTTCGAGCTTTTCGATAAGACTTGCCACAATACGCAAGCGTTCGTGGATGGTGTGATGACCGATGTTGTCGACATCATCTGCGCAGTGAGCAAGTCGCGCCAAGAATGTGCCCATTTCGATAACCTGGTGTATCGGAAGGTGCACTTCGATGTGCAAAGCCTGTGCAGCAAACAGTTGGCAGCTGCGCAGACGGTTGCGGAGAATGTCCGTAGACGGTTGTTTGGAAACCATGCTGCTCTCCTTTTGTGGCTCCAAAGTCAGTATAGCACTAAACAACCCCGCCACAAGGGCGGGGTTTTGTCTAGGGTGCCTCATTTCTGCACTCGTGCGCAGGGCACGAATGTGCCACAAGGGACCCAGAAGGTCATGTCCACGCGGTGATCAGCAGTGCGTTCGATTACTGCGCTGCATTCGTATGCTGGTTTGTCACCGAGTGCGTTATATACGCGGACTGGCATCATATCGGCGGGTTGTACTCCAACCAGTTCCAAGGTAACAGGTACACCCGAGCTGTGCTCGAACGGTTGCACATCCCAGAGTACATCACGTGGATTGAGGATGATAAGTTGATGTAGCAGTTCGTGCCACATACTAAGCTGGTCATCCTTATGTGTGCTCGTATTCATCGTGTGAGCTCCTCTGAAAAGAACGGCAAACAAAAAAGTCCCTGCGAGGGACCTGTATGTTTGTGATTGGTTGTGACTTAGGCACTACACAAGGTCCCTCGCTTTAGCGGGCTAAAGTAGGTAAACCATGCAAAACTTGTAGTAGCGTATGCCATACCGCCATCCTAACGCTTTGTGTGTGGGTGTCAATATGGTGCGTGGTGACAAAGATACTGCAAAGACTGTTGGGCACACGACCAATGTAACACTTGCGACTGGTGTTTTGTGTTTCTTGATGGAAAAATGTCGCACGCGCCTAGGGCGGTGCGACATCGATACAGTGGAGCACTAGGGTTCCACGTTGGTCATGGGAACTCGCGTGTCTTTGAGCCCGAATCCGTCTAAGACAATCTTGAAACCCGTCTTCGTGAGTCCGTCGTTGTACAGGCGAGTGGTTCGTTTACTCAGCACGTGCTTCAGTTGTTTCAGGTCAGCTTCGTCTGCACTGAATGCGCAGGTGCCGCGCTGCTTGTGGTGCAGGGTCATGATCGAGCCGTCGATCTCTAGCTGTGAGAGGTCTGTGCGGTTGCTCAGGGCGTGTGGAAACTCACGCACAAAATTCTGGCTGGGTTCGTCAAACTCTGCAATGACACTGAACCCTATGACCCGGTTACCATCTTTTAGTAGCCAAGCGTTCACCTCTAACATACGAAAGTCCTCCTGGTGCTTGTTCGAAGTACACAGTAGGTCACTGTATTTGGTATGTCAACAGAAACGGTATCACTAGGCTCGTGTGAAAGGATACGAGCAATCCCGCGACGTAGTACCGCGGGATGGAGTTTGGTGGGGATGGAACAGGAGAGACCGCTGGGCGAACCATGCGGTCAATCAGGTTGAGGTTTCAGCATTAAGCAACTGCTTGCAAGTGAGGGATGCCTGCTGTGATGAGTTGCCCGTCGTCTCGTCGTGCCAACACCATTCCATCGAATGCGGCTATGACACCGCCTTCCATACGTTCGCCGCGAATTGTTGCGAACACGCGCTGATCCTTCTGAAAGGCTTTTTCACGCGTTTCCAGCGGAATTGCCTGCTCAGCCGGGTAGAGCACCATGAAGTCAGTGACATCATCTGAGGGGAACTCGCCATTATGCTGAAACGGGACCAGGAAGCTGCTGATAACGACCAGCCTGTTGCCATCGTGCTCAACGTCAATGACGGCAGCCTGAACCTCGGGTAAGGGAACTGATTTGCTTCGAAGAGCGACAAAGTCGCCCACATTCACGTCAACACCTTTGTAACGCATCCGTTGTCTCCTTTTGACGTTGTATTGTTCGAGCAAGAAAATATGCTGTTTGTAGTGTATTGTCAAGTGTGTGGAGATGGGGGGTATGATCCCGCGGTTTTAATTCGCTATCGCACACCAGGATGCACGTTTCGCACATGCGTAGTCTACGAAGAATCTATGCGCTACACTAGTACACATGCGCAAATCAATCATCACCATGCTTATAGTGGCAGCAGTCGTCGGGCTCGGCGTATGGTTTGTACGCACCAGTGTGATGGAACCAAGCGAGCCAGTGCGGTATGTCCCGCCCACAGACGAAGTAGTCGCGACACTGGCGGGGCAGCGAGGTGCTACTATCGTTGCAGAGAACCTCACGATTCCCTGGGATGTTGTGTTTCTGCCTGACGGCGAAATCTTGGTCACCGAACGTCCGGGGCGTGTTCTGCTTTTGAAGCACGGTGTGGAGCTTGCGGTGGAGGGCACCACGAGTGTCGGTGAAGGAGGGCTTCTTGGCGCAGTGCTTCACCCCGAGTTTGAGAAGAACAACTATCTGTACCTATATCAAACCACCGAGGACAATGATGGACTCAGAAACCGTATTGTGCGGTATGTACTGCAGAACGACACGCTAACGCTCGATAAGGTCATCGCGGACGACGTGCCAGGAGCGCGCTACCACGATGGCGGCCGTATGGCATTTGGCCCCGACGGCTACCTGTATGTCACCGTGGGAGATGCATTGCGTTCAAGTGAGGCGGCAAACCCTGACTCCCTCGAGGGCACGCTTTTGCGTATGACCGATGAAGGAGAACCAGCCCCGGGTAATCCGTTTGGTACCCGTGTGTACTCGTACGGCCATCGCAATGCACAGGGGCTGGCGTGGGATAGTGCAGGGAACCTCTGGAGCAGTGAGCATGGTCGGTCGGTTGGTGGTTCGGGTTTCGACGAACTGAATCTCATCCAGGCAGGTGGCAACTATGGTTGGCCGGATAGCCAGGGTGACACCGTGGCAGAGGGTACGGTTGCACCTGCACGCCACTCAACCGCAGATGTCACCTGGGCCCCTGGCGGGCTCGCATACCTCAATGGCAGTTTGTATATGCCGGGGCTTCGTGGTGAGACTTTGTACGAAGCAGTGCTCGAGGGCACCGAGATAGTAGCGTGGCATGAGCACTTTGTAGGGGAGTATGGGCGCCTGCGTACGGTTGTCGCAGGGCCCGACGGCTACCTGTACCTCTCGACCAGCAACCGGGACGGACGTGGTGATGAACCAGCAGCAAACGATGACAAGATAATGCGAGTGGATCCCACGATGCTAGTGCGCGAGGATGAGGCACAATAAAGAACCCCGAAGGGAGTGTTTTGGTGGACACCGTGCTTCGGTGTTGGAACCAGGTAGAAGAGTGGTTAGTAGAAGTTTACGACGAGCTGTGTAGAGCGACATGGCAAAAAGGCAACGTGAAGGTATGATTGCAGTATGAAGAGTTTTCGTCCCCACGGATTCGCTCGAGACTTGCGTTCGGTAGCGAATGCGGTGCCAGTGGCACTTCTAATCTTTTTCACATTCTGCTACCTAGTGCTTGCCTCAAACATAGTGGCCATTGTCGAGAACAAACTGTTGATGTCGGTTGTGGGGCTGACGCTCTATGTATTGATGGTGGCACTCGTGCGTGGGGTGACAAACTTGTGGCTACGGGGTAAGGAAGAAAGAGCTTTGACCAAAGGACATCTCGTGCGAGGAATTGATAGGGTGGCTTTTGCGTATGTAGTATGGAGTGTTTCTACAAACCTGTTTCCAAATCTAAGCTTGATGTCTTCAAACACTGTTATGACAAGTACAGAAAAGCTGTGGATTGAGTCAGTTATCATCATGTATGTGCTGGGGTCGGTGTATCTTGTTTGGTATATGGTTTTAGGAAAGAACGAGAAATTGAAGTCAGAAAGAAGGCAAACGCCAAAAATTGACAACTAGTAATACCACTCAATAGCGCGGTATTGGTAAAATTGTGGAGAGGGGGGGGTATCGGTCACGAGTTGCTAACCATTTCAAGTCGCTTCGCTCGTGAAATGCAAAGCACTCTCGACCCCAGCTCTGCTGTTCCTTCGGAACATGCTTCCGCTTTTCGATACCCCCACGCGAGCAGAACTGTCTGCTCGCTCATCTCCACAGAACGAAAAACGGCACGCTAGTCGCGTGCTCGTTTTCGTAATCTGTGGAGATGGGGGGTATCGAACCCCCGTCCAGTAAGAATTCTAAGAAATGATCTACAGGTGTAGTTTGTTTACAGGATTTCGGGAGTGTAGGGCGAAACAAACAAAATCTACACTTCCTAGCAACATTCCTCTCGACACACTACAGCGTTGCGTTCCATGCTGTGTCATAGCCGAAGTGTATTACGCCAGCAACTATCCTATCGGCGTTAGATAGTGTGACGCCATTTGGCTAACTAAGTGTTAGGCAAACTGGGGAGCAAGATCCTTCATCTGGAAAGGTGAAAGAATTGCCCGTGCAGTATTCTTTGCACGTATTTGGTTTCCAGGCTGTTTAGCGACATTCCTGGCTGTCGACCCGCACATTTCAAAGAACGATCCTACCGTCAAAGCCGGTCATCCCCCCACAACACACTATGTGTGCTCTGGGGGAACGACCGCGATGTTCGCGGCCGTAGGGTTTGCATCAATCTGGCTGCAGGCTCTGCTACAAGACCAGCTGTCTACCAGTGTCCGGATAGTGCTTCCGAATCAGTGACAGTGCGTGCCTGTGGAATAGGCCATGGCATTCCCAACATATCTTGAGCAGCCTTTTGTCAAAAGACTGCATACAGGTTTCGACTGCTTCATCAGGAAGCACTCCGTTTGATTGCTTAACAATGCCGCGCAGCAGCTGTCTGACCAGGTCTGCAGATGACCGAATTTCGTTTGTGTGTTCCACCAGAAATCCTCCTATCGGTTCTGTTGCTTCATGATGCGCTCGATGTCTCGCTTGGTGTCGCGTTCCTTGATGGCTTCTCGTTTATCAGCCATCTTCTTTCCACGGACACTTGCAAACTCGAGTTTTATATACCGCTTTTTATTATACAACGATATTGGTACCATGGTCAATCCTTTGGTGGCGTCAACGCCGCGCAGCTTGTCGAGTTCTTTCTTGGTCAATAGCAAGCGTCGCGGCCGTTCTGGGTCAAAGCTTGCAGGTGCGTTTTTGGGCTGTACTGCAGGTATGGTGGCCCCGACAAGGTATGCTTCGCCACCTCGCACTACAACGTGTGCGCCTTTGAGGGAGCCGTGGCCATTGCGCAACGACTTCACCTCGTACCCAAACAGCTCGATACCTGCCTCATAGGTCTCGAGTACTTGGAAGTCGTATAGAGCTTTTTTGTTGCTTACAAGCGCCATAGCTTTGAGCTTAGCATACCTTGTGGCGCGGGCTAGCCATTTGCTCGCTAAATGCGTGTACTGCTAGAATGGTCACATATGGTACCAACTATAGGAGAACTTGCGCGCCAGCTCATGGCGCCCGGCAAAGGTGTGCTTGCTGCAGACGAAAGTCCCAGCACCATGCACAAACGACTTACAAGCATCGAAGTAGAAGATACGGGTGAGAATGCAAGACGGTTTCGTGAGCTGCTGTTCACGGCCCAGGGGCTCGGCGAGTATATCAGCGGTGTCATTATGTATGATGCATCGATGCGTAGAAGCACGAGTGACGGCACGCCGTTCCCACACCTTTTGGAGCAAAAGGGCGTCATGCCAGGCATCAAGGTGGACACCGGTCACGGACCGCTCGCCAACTTCCCGGGCGAGGAAGTAAGCTACGGCCTCGAGGGCCTGGATGCACGTCTCGATGAGTACTACGGGCTCGGTGCACGTTTCACCAAGTTCCGGAGTGTCATAGCAATCACGGACGATTTGCCGAGCGAGACGTGTCTGCGCGCGAACGCCCAGGTGCTCGCTCGCTACGCGGCAGAAGTACAGGCGCACAACATGGTGCCTATGGTTGAGCCCGAGGTGTTGTTTGATGGCACGCATACACTTGAGCGCTCTGGCGAGGTGTTGCGACAAACGCTTGCTACTGTTTTTGAGGAGTTGGCTGCGTTTCGTGTCGATCTCTCGGGTCTCGTGCTCAAAACTAGTATGGCGCTCCCAGGCAAAGAGTCGGGCATCGAGCTCGATCCTGTTGCCATCGGCAAAGAAACAGTCGAAGCGCTGCGCGACAGTGTGCCAAAGCGTACTGCTGGCGTAGTATTTCTGTCTGGTGGCCAAACACCCCTGCAGGCAACCGAAAACTTGAACATGGTAGCGGCGCACGGCAAGCTACCGTGGCCTGTCACGTTCAGTTACAGTAGGGCTATTGAGGAGCCTGTGCTTGATGCGTGGCGCGGTGATGATGCGAATGTTGCCGAGGCACAGGCAGCACTCACACACCGCCTCGCGCTCAACGTAGCAGCGCGAGAGGGTACGTATCGTAAAGAAATGGAATAGTAACATGGCATTTGCAGAACGTTTTCGAATAGCAACAGATACCGAAAAAACCGAAGCGGTTGCTCGGTTGGTCAAGTCGAGTACCGGTGACTTTGACTTCTATCTGTTCGCTGTGCTGGGTATCAGCATGGCTACGTTTGGCCTCATACTCGACAGCCCCGAGATCATCATCGGGAGTATGCTTATTGCTCCTGTGTTGTATCCACTCCTGTCGTTGTCGCTCTCGCTCACGCTGGCAGATCTGCCGCTGATGTATCGCAGTACTCGTACGCTCTCGATCTCGTTTGCAGTTTCTGTACTGATTTCATTCTTAATCGCTCTCATAGCAAATTCATTCTTTAACATGCCCGAAAATGGGCAAGTGTTGGCACGTACTGAGCCGTCGTTGGTGTACTTCCTCGTTGCGGTAGTATCTGGCTTTGCCGCTACGTACGCCATGGTACACGCCAACCTCAACGAAATGCTCCCAGGCGTTGCGATTTCGGTCTCATTGGTACCGCCGCTGGGTGTCGTGGGTATCGGTTTGGCTACGATGCAATGGGGTATTGCAGCAGGTGCGCTGGTGTTGTTTTTTGTGAACGTTGTGGGTATAGCCTTTGCGAGCCTCGTGGCATTTTCACTCATGGATTTGCACAGTACACGCAAGATCGCAGACAGCGCCATACGTCAGGAGGAAAAGCGCCTCGAAAAGGAAGCACAAAAGATTGAAGAGATTAAACAAGAAAACAATGTTACCTAGCACACATCACCGTTTTGGTATGTTCGCCTTTTTTGTCGGCCTACTGTCACTTTTGGTCTTTGGTACGCAGCCGGTGTTTGGAGACAACGCACTCATACGTACCGACGAGCAGTATTCGCTTGACGCATCGGCTGTTGTGGATGGCGATCTGTACTTGGCAGGCGACCGGATTTTTATACACGGCAGCACCACTGGCGATGTGCTGTCGCTTGGCCTGTCGCAACTAGCACTCTACGGGCCGGTGGGTGGTGATGTGCTCGCAGTTGGCGGTCGCGTCGCAGTAGACTCGCCAGTTGCGGGCGACTTGCGTGTGGTGGCTGGTGAAGTTGTTATACGTGGCACGACTAGCGAAGATGTACTCGTGGGTGCTGGTTCTGTGCAGTTTACAGAAGAGTCGCACACAGCAGGGGACGTTATTGTCTACGGCGAACTGGTACACATTCAGGGTGATGTCGACGGGTCACTCACGGTTCATGCAGAGGTGGTGCAGCTTGAAGGCAATGTGGCCAGGGATGTCACAGTGAGTGCTGGTGGTTCGCTGGCGCTACTTGGCGATGCTACGATCGGTGGCGATCTGACGTACAGTGCGCCACGCGAAGCATTGCAGTCCATGGAGTCATCCGTCGCGGGTGAAACAACCTTTACGCAGCTTGAGGTAAGTCAAAACGTGTTCTCAGGCATGATTAGTTTCATCATGTTGGTTGTTGGAGCCCTGTTTCTATTGTTTTTGTTTCCTGTGTTTGCCCGCACAGTGGTCGACCGCGCACTTGCCGACAATGGTTTCGTGGCGATCAAGGGTTTGGCGATGTTTGTTGCTCTTCCACTTGCACTGGTTGTCCTCACAATGTCGCTCGTTGCACTCTGGCCCGCTGTCGCAGTTGGCGCATTGTTTGCACTTTGGAGCACGACGGCATACATGCTGACGCCGATATTTGTTGGTGCAATTCTCGCTCGTTGGCTCAAGAAGGAGGAGGGTGTGCACTGGGCGTGGACTGTTCTTGGTGCCATCGCCCTCATGTTTGTCGGTGCGCTCCCGCTCGTCGGGATTCTGCTACGCTTGATGTTGTTCCTGATGGTGTTCGGTATCATTGGCGTGCTGTTGTACGAGTTTGTGTGGCGTAACCGTCGCACGGCAGAGCACGCTCAGAGTAAAGCAGTAACAGACAACACTCAGGACAACACATCAGAATCAGAAGAGCACAATGAACCAGACAGCCAAGAACCAGACACAGCGACGCCAGAAGGTGGCGATGAGCGCAGCGGTACTCAGTAAACGACGTGCGCGTCTCGCGCAGCTTGATGGCAAGCTGCGGGAACTCTTTCCTGATACGCATATTGCACTTAACCACAGTAGTTCGTGGGAGCTTTTGGTTGCCGTGATGCTCTCTGCGCAGTGCACAGACAAAAAGGTCAACGAGGTGACCGAGCAGCTATTCAAGAAATACACGACACTTGATGAATACTGCAATGTGTCGCAAGAAGATCTTGAAAAAGATATTCACCAAACTGGCTTCTTTCGAAACAAGGCAAAGAATGTGCGCATGACCGCGCAGCGCGTGCGCGATGTGTATGGTGGCTTGGTGCCATGTGTCATGGAGGACCTCCTAACGCTCCCAGGCGTTGCACGCAAGACAGCAAACATTGTGCTGGGCACCGTGTGTGGGAAAGTCGAAGGAATAGCAGTTGATACTCATGTGAAACGCTTTGCGATTCGCTTTGACCTGACCGACAACACGACACCAGAAAAGATAGAGCAGGACCTTATGCAGGTTGTTCCGCAGAAGGATTGGTACGACATCACGTACCGCATCATCGAGTACGGACGGCAGATAGCGCCCGCACGGAAGTACGACACCAGCACCGACCCGCTCGTCGCACTCTATCCGCCGGCAGGGAAGGTGTTTCGCGTCTAGTATGCTTACAAAGAAACAGGCAGCACTGCGGCGCAAGGTGTGGGCACACTACAGAAAACACGGGCGTCACGACTTGCCGTGGCGTATGACCACAGACCCGTACAGAATACTCGTGTCGGAGGTTATGCTGCAGCAAACGCAGGTTTCGAGGGTGTTGCCAAAGTATCAAGCGTTTGTGAAAGAGTTTCCATCAGTAGAGAAGCTCGCAAAGGCAAAGCTTCGTGACGTTCTCGTGCTGTGGCAAGGCCTTGGGTACAACCGTCGCGGCAAAGCGCTTCGTGATGCTGCGCAAGTTGTTGCTGAGCTACATGGTGGTTGTATGCCACGCGACCGTAAGGCTCTCGAAGCATTGCCCGGCGTGGGCCCGTATACCGCGAGTGCCGTGTGTGCCTTTGCATACAATGAACCGGTCGTGATGATTGAAACCAATATTCGCACAGTGCTTTTGCACGAGCTGCTTTCTGGTCGTGAACAGGTTCCCGATGCACAACTGTATGAGCTTGTTGAAGTGCTGTTGCCACGAGCTCGCTCCCGCGTTTGGTACTGGGCACTCATGGACTATGGCGCGTACCTCAAAGGGCAGGGGGTGAGGCTCAACAGTAAAAGCAAGCACTACACCAAGCAGTCCAAGTTTGAAGGATCCGACCGGCAGGTTCGTGGTGCAATTCTGCAAGCGCTTACATGCGGCAGCATGACCGAGCGTGACTTGGCACAAAAAACAAAAACCGCGCCCGCACGAGTGCGAACGCAGCTTCACAAGTTACAGAACGAGGGGATGGTGCGGTCAGTGCACAACCTTTGGGATCTCTAGCCGGTGTGGCATGTCCGATGTGCCGCCAACTACGTAGGGGCCAATCACGATGAGGGTAGTTCTCTCGTGGGTCTGTGGTACACGTGTGTGCTTCGAGTGTTCACTCAGTAGTGCAAGTCGACTCCGCATGTCATCAAAGATCTCCCATATGGTGTCAGGCAGGTCGATTGGCCCAGCCAGCTCTTCCCATGCTGTCCGATGCTCAGGTTCGGTTCGCAGGACGCATTCGTAGTTGTGGTACCCAGCTTGTGCAGCTAGCTGGGCAGTGCACCGACTGTACTCGTCGTGGGTGATAGGGGCAATACACACACTTGCCCAACGGTCAGTGTTGCCAAGGCGCACCCTGAGGGAAACAATGGCATGCATGTAATGTGCCTCCGTGTCAGTGAATCTGGAGTGAGCCTACCACGCGAGGGCCCAACGGGCTAGCTACAAAGAAATCTGCGTCCGCACGAGGCCGACGCAGATCAAATGCATTACGTAAGCGTACCGCAGAGACTAGACTGCTTCGAGTAGATTCTCGTTGATTGTCAGGAATTCGTGTTGGTCCACTAGCACATGCACGTCCTGTTCTGGTGGCTCCTTGTTCAGGGCGTCGGTGCGACCTGCCTTCACCTCGTCCAAAATGAAGCGTACAAGGTCCACAACGCTGTAGTCTGGGTCCACGTCAATTGGCGTGAGGCGTGTAAGCAGATAGTCCAGATACTTTTCGGGTACTTGCTCCTGCAGGGCATGGTTCATGTTTCGCGCAAGCGATGTACCAAGCTCGTGTTGCATGCGCGCAAAGTCGTAGCTGTGCAAGAATAGTAGTGTGTGTGCCCAAGTGATTTTGTACGTTGGGTGACTGCTCGTTTGAATAGCCAGCAAAGCATACATAGTATTTCTCCTCGGTTGTGTGCTCCACAACGAACCTAGCATATGGAACACCAGGCAGCAACATAAACGCCCGCGAATGCGGGCGGCGGCTACAGCAAGTGCCGTGACCAGTTGTTACCTGTTGATCTTGGTATCGATCTGCACATACACATCCTCACCTTCGTACATGGGCTGCAACGCGTTTTTTGCACGTCCAGCCTTGTGCTCATTGAATACAAACTGAATCGTGTTTGCAACATCGTCTCCTGGCATAATGTCGATCGGTGTTACACGTGATAGCAGATGATCCATCTGCCGTTTTGTTGTGTGTACGATCATGCGGTTGTCCGGCGTCGGTATAGACTCGTTGACGTACGTAACCACTTGTTCAAGCATGCTTGAGTCAAATGACAGTACAGCATGTGCCCACAGTTTCTTGTATACGTTCTGGCTTACTTCAAGCACTAAGAGTGCATGCATGGCGGTTCTTCCTTTCTGGTTGTGAATCCGTCGCAACTATAGCGAGCCGCACTGTGTTAGTCAACAAAGTCGCGGACAAATGGCCAGACACGGTCAGTATCGACATGCCAGGTGTGAATCGTGTCGAAACGCTCGTATGGCTCAACAAGTGGATGGAGCACCACATGCTGCACTTCCTTCGAGGTGACGTAAATGTAGTCAGGGGCATACAGGAATAGTGCAGCTCGATTGAATGTCGCAATATCACTAAACGCTTGGTACAGCTCGAGACGCACCTCACGGTCTGTTTCTGCACGCATCGACTCCAAGAGTGAGTCCGCCTCGATGTCTGCGAACTGTGCAACGTTGAGTCCCGGGTCGTTGCGCTGGCTGCTGTGCCAGTATGCATAGAAATCAAGCTCGTGGCCGGGTATGACACCGTACAGCAAGGCGTCGTACTGACGACTGCGTATGACCGAAGCATCCATGTCGATAGGGTCGTATACCTTGAGCTCGACATCGGCACCCATAGCCCGCCACGACTCCACCACAAGCTCCGCAGCTGCCACAAGCTCAGGAATATCAACAGTCGAAATTGAGAACGACAGCATCTGCACCTCGTCGTCGGTCTCGCGCTTGAACACGCCCGAGTCTTCATCGCGTTCCCAGCCGTTGCGCTCGAGTACTGCTTGCGCGCGCTCTATGGCTGTTGGCTCTGTGCTTGTGCCGGTCTGCGTTTCGTCTTCGCCTGGTTCTTCCTTAGCATCCTCGCTAGATGTTGCTGCAAGCTGTGCAATGTGTGGCGGCAGGGGGGAATCAAGAACGGTTCCATAGCCCTGCAGGACACTGCCCACAAGCGCTGCTTTTGGTGTTGCAATCTCAAGTGCCTTGCGGACTTCATCGCGGAGCAGAGCAGGTTGCCGATTGTGGTTGTAAAAAATGGAGATCGTGCTGAGTACGGGGGCACGGTACAGTGCAACATTGGTGGCGCCGCTTTCCATGAGCGCGTTAGCGTGTGAGGGCGTGATTCCTCCAACCGCTTGGACCACACCTTGTTGGTATGCTTCCAGTGCCTCGACAAGTGTGCCAAAGAGGTGAAGTGTGACGGTCTCGATGGGTGGGGTGTCTAGTGTGTAGGATTCGAATGCGGTAAGTTCGTACTGCTGTGGAATACCAGATCGATCGCGTGTTATTGTCTGCACACGGTATGGTCCAGAGCCAATTGGATCTATGTTGAACTGACTAAACTGGAACTCGTCAGGTTGTAGTCCTTCCCACATATGTTTGGGAAGAATGCCGAGCGTGGTGTTCTCAAGGAACGGCGCGTACGGCTCGGGAAGTGTAAAGACGATGGTGTGGTCGTCCAAGGCTTCTGCTACTGCACCATCCCAGTCAGCAAATACTGTGCTCAAAAGCAGGGGGTTTGCAGCGCTTTCAACGGTAAAAAGTACGTCGTCGGACGTGAGTCGTTCGCCATCATGAAACGTCAGGTCGTGCTTGAGATAAAAGGTGTACTGAGTGCCGTCTTCCGATATATCGTATCGTTCCGCAAGTTCAGGTACGAGGTTACCCTCGCCGTCACGCGTCATCAGGCCAGCGTAGACAAGTGTTGTGAGGTCCTTGTCAGCATTGCTGCGCGCCAACAATGGGTTGATGAAACGCGGTGTACCAGCGATACCTTCACTGTACGATCCACCAGCACGTGGAATGCTGATGAGTGTGGATTCGTTGGTGCGTTCTGCAATAACGATGCCACTAACGAGCACAAGCAACACAAGTACGGTTGCAACGACTTTTTCAAACGGACTCAGCGATAGCAGCAAGTCAGTAAATGAGCGGCGCCCAGAATGTGGTGAACGTGTAGGTGTGTGTGCCATACCGGTGTGACTCAGTTTCCAGTGAGCCAAAGTGCCACCTCTAGAGGGCGGCAGTGGTTGTCGTGCTACATCTAAATGTAGAGAGACAGAAACGCAGAAAGCGCGAACAAGATGCCGAGGATGACAGTAGCACGGAAGAGCACCTTTTCAGCGCCGCGGCGCGTATAAAAGGTAGTGCCCATGTTGTCGCCCCCAAATGCACCGCCGACAGATGAACCACGCTGTTGCAGGAGGATTGCCGCAACCAGCATGACTGACAGCACAACCTGCACAAACGGAAGAATTGTTACGATAAATTGCATGACAGTGATACTACACTGGAAACGTGGGTGGAGCAATAGCCTCGTGACCACATTCGTTGACGTTGTGCTGTTTTGTACTGTATACTCTCGAACGCAATTCCTGCCATCTCGTATGGCAGTACTACATGATAGGTTAATCAGTAATTTCAACACATTATGGCATCAGATAAAGTCAACCTTCGCCCACTGGGTGACAAAGTGCTCATCCGCCCATTGTCGGACGAGGAGCTTGGCACGACGAGTCCGTCGGGCATTATCATTCCAGAGACAGTCGATCGCGAGAAGGCAGATCGTGGTGAAGTGGTCGCCGTAGGTCCCGGCCGATGGGACGAAGACGGCGAGAAGCGTATCCCGCTTGGTGTGGAAGTTGGTGAGACGGTAATGTTCCAGTGGGGCGACAAGGTGGAGTACCAGGGTACCGAGTACTACCTGGTGTCCGAGAGCAATATTAGTGCAGTGATTGAGAAGTAGTTACTAGCGTAAGAACATCTAAACATGGCAGCAAAAACAGTTATTTTTGACGAAGACGTCCGCAAGAGTCTGAAGAGCGGTGTCGATGCGGTTTCAAATGCCGTGCGTGTCACCATCGGCCCCCGTGGCCGCAACGTAGCGTTTGACAAAGGATTTGGTGGTCCAACGATCACCAACGACGGTGTGTCGATTGCAAAAGAGATCAGCCTGAAGGACAAGTTTGAGAACATGGGCGCCGAGATCGTAAAGGAGGTAGCCAACAAGACGAATGATAGCGCAGGTGACGGTACCACCACCGCTGTAGTGCTTACTCAGGCGATTGTGAACGAAGGTATGCGTCGCACCGCGCTTGGTGCAAACGCTATGAACGTGCGCCACGGCATCGACGAAGCGAAGAAGGATGTGATCGCACAGCTCAAGGAAATGAGTAAGGAGGTGAAGACGAGTGACGAAATCAAGCAAGTTGCAACTATTTCTGCAGAAAGCGCTGAGCTCGGGGCAGTTATTGCAGAGACTATCGACAAGGTTGGTAAGGACGGTGTCGTTACGGTAGAAGAAAGTCAGTCATTTGGCATCGAGAGTGATGTCGTTGAAGGCTTGCAGTTCGATAAGGGATATGTCTCTCCGTACATGATCACCAACTCTGAGCGCATGGAGGCAGAGTACAAGGATGCTTCAGTACTTATCACCGACAAGAAGATTAGTACCGTGAAGGACATTTTGCCACTTCTTGAGCGCTTGGCGCAGACTGGCAGCAAGGACCTTGTGATCATTGCAGATGACTGTGACGGTGAAGCACTTGCCACGTTTGTGGTCAACAAGCTGCGTGGTGCGTTCAACGTGCTTGTCGTCAAGGCTCCAGGGTACGGTGACCGCAAGAAGGATATGCTGCAGGACATTGCTGTGACGGTTGGTGCACAGGTGATTTCAGAAGAAGTCGGACTTTCAATTGAAAAGGCAGAGCTCACGCACCTTGGTAAGGCCGCCCGCGTGGTTTCCACCAAGGACAACACGCTTATCATTGGCGGCAAGGGAACCAAGGATGCTATCGAAGAGCGCGTGAGCTCACTCAAGAAGCAACTTGAAACAACTGACAGCAAGTTTGACCGCGAGAAGCTCGAAGAGCGCATTGCAAAGCTTGCGGGAGGTGTTGCAGTGATCCGTGTTGGTGCTGCAACCGAAACAGAGATGAAGTACCTCAAGCTCAAGATCGAGGATGCGGTGAATGCCACAAAGGCAGCAATCGAAGAAGGGATCGTGCCTGGTGGTGGTACAGCGCTTGCCAAGATTGCCAACAGCCTGCAGGAGAAGCTTGCAAGCAAGAAGGATGGCGACCATGAGTTTGGTGTCGGCTACGAGATCATGCTCAAGGCACTACTTATGCCGTTGTATCAGATTGCATACAATGCCGGTCGTGAGGATGGTGCAATGGTAGTAGTGAACAAGGTTGCATCAGAGAAGGGAAGCCTCGGCTTTGATGCAGTGAGTGGTGAGTACGTCGATATGCTCGATAAGGGTATCATCGACCCGGTCAAGGTGACCCGCAGTGGCGTGCAAAATGCAGCAAGCGCCGCAGCGATACTCCTCACTACTGAGGCCGCTGTTGCCGACGCACCAGACGATGAAAAGGCAGCACCAGCCATGCCAGACATGGGCGGAATGGGAGGTATGGGCGGAATGGGCGGCATGATGTAGGCCGTACAGAACCGAACACGAGAAAAGCCGGCCTTTGATGGCCGGCTTTTTGCATGAGCATGTCATGCTGGTTATGCCGTTGCTGTGCACCCGTTCCAACAACTTTCACCGTCGCGCATGTGGCTCTCCCACTCTGAGAGGGCACCGCCAAGTGCGCTAGCGATTCGGAGCTCCTCAGCCTCTTCACCCGTTGCGTTCAGTGTTACTCGGTAGATGTTCGGTATACCTGGCTGCATCTCCTCGGAGCGTTCCAGGTTGTGTGTCGGGCCGAACAGTTCATCGAGCAGATTGTTGAACTGGGTATAGTTTACGATGCCGATGATGTCGATGCTGTATGTACTTCTATCTTCGTATGCCACTGCCTATGTCCCCCTTGGTTTTCGTTGATGGTTTCCTATGAACCGCGCAAAATAATAACACATAATCATGAAAAAGCAAACACCCCGCGGAAGCGGGGCGCTGAGTGCGGTTCACTTGTGCCTGTCCTTCAGAGAGGTCGCAGTCTCGATAGCGGTTCGTGCGCGAGTGCCTCGGCAAGCGCGCTGCATACACTGCCTGCTCCCATCGCAAAAACCAACGGTACTCTACCTGGTGCTACTGTGGCGATAAGCAGTACGCACTCGTCTCCCGAAAGCTGTGAGATCTCGCTTTGAAACCATGCGGCTACAATTTCACCTATTTCGTTCAGGCTTTGCCTTGGGTCAACGGCACTGTCGCGGTGCATATACATGCATGTCGAATCCACCTGGTCGGTTTTCTGACGGGTTGCTTTGGTCCACTGTGTGCGCAGGTTGGGCAGCAGCCTTGATTCGATGTAGATACATCCTCCGGGCTGTCGTGAGTGCATTTCCACTTGGATGCTGGTGCCCTGCACTGCAAACTGCACATACAGATCGGACTTAGTTAGAAGGCCCGCCTTGAGCAACTCGCCGTACACTTCGGCGGCAGCGTCGCGTGCAACCAAGGTTTCGTACACGGTAATCGTTTCTTCATTAGGCTGGGGCATTGGTCGCTCCTCCTCGATGCTTGTTTCGTCTGCACGCACTGTAGTCACTGGGGCATAAAAGTCAAACACCCCGCCACGTTTGTGCGGGGTGTCAAAAGGTGCTTACACGTGTTCAGCTTCCACGAGCTGTTCCCATGGCCAGAGGTTAAGCTCTGTGCGTACTGCCGTATCGATTGCCTCCAGGCCGTCGCTTGTCGCAGTGATCAGGAGCTCGGGATAAGGGCTGCCGATTCCAGACAAGGCCATAACCTGTTGCCGTTTTGGAGCAGTGGCGAGTGTGCTTTCTAGCCAGTCAGAAACGATTCCTCGTACCATTTTAGTTGGCGTATCATGCAGGTTTATTACGTAACCATGCGTGTACCTGTCGTGACAGAACGGTTCGGAAGCTTGTCGCCAGTGCCATCGGCTCAAGTCGTCTTGAACATACGATTCAAGTGTGCGTACGCGTGCATCGATCTCCGCCCAGAGGAGGGTGCTCACACCACCCTGACCGTTCGACATGAGTGCAAGCGCAGCATTTATAGCTCTGAACAAGCCCTTGTAGACACAAGAGTCTAAAAGTGCAAGTACTGATGCGTTGTCAGCGATTGTGGTTTCGTACTCAGCAATGCGGTTTTCTATCTGTGATTGCATGGCTCCTCCCAATGCGGTGTGCAGAAATGCTGCTGCGACTATAGTATAAAACCACAAAACGTCAAACCCCTGCCTTGGCAGGGTTGCACGTTACTTGTGCTGGCTTGACTACCTACGGTGGTAGTTCTCCAGTCCTTGGAATGAACCTTTGTTCAACAACGAACGAAACATTGTGTCGTCGGGCCCCAGGAATCCTCCTGGCACGTCAACGTCTATCTGGGTAAACCTACGTCCGCTTTGGCACGTAAACTTCAAAAATGGAATCACTTGTGTGCGTTGCACGCTCAGTAGGGCCTGCACCACTTTTGGTGCTGCATCTACTGGAATGCTAGAGAAGGTGAGTGTGCTCATAGCGTTTCTCCGTGTGGCTGAGCACTGTGACAACCAAAGCATACATAAGAAATCATAACAAACCCCCGCATGATGCGGGGGTTTGTAAAGCCAAAGGCTTAGTAGCGCGGTGGGCGATTTGCGCGGTGGCAATCGCTACAACGCACTGGACGGTCACCACTAGGCTCAAAAGGTAGCTGTGTGATCTCCTTGCCACAGTCGGCACAAGACCAGTTACCTTCGACCATTGGTCGGTCACCACGTGGGCCACGCTCTGGGCGGTTCTTCTTGAAGCAGTCACGGCACTTGAGCGTGTCGAGGCGGTCTTCACGAGGCTCAAACGGAAGTTCGGTGATGTCACCATCACACTCAGAACACTTCCAGTTGCCTTGCACCATTGGGCGCTGACCTTGGTTGTTGTTGTCGAACATATGTGTTTTCGTTCTTGTAACTAACGACCCATTAGAACGAAACCACTCACTGGAGTGAACCTCACAGAGGTTCGCCTAACGTAGCCTTGTTATACAGACCAGATTGATTTCTGTCAATGTGCGTGCACGGGTCCTGTGGAAATCAGAGGACAGCAGGCCACGTATGGTATACTAGCGGCACCTATTCTTTATTTGTATAGCTACTTTTTATGACACTTACCTACATTGTTTTGGGCGTTGCTCTTGCACTCGTTGTATGGGGCATTGTCATGTACAACCGCTTCGTTGCGTTGGTCAACCGTACCAAGGAAGCATGGTCAGACATCGACGTGCAGCTCAAGCGCCGCTACGACCTGATTCCCAACCTTGTTGAGACCGTCAAGGGGTATGCGTCCCACGAACGTGAGACGCTCGATGCAGTAACCGAGGCGCGGGCCAAGGCAACAAGCATCGAGATCGACCCAAGCAACGTAACACCAGAGCAAATCAAAGCCTTCGAGGCCGCCGAGCTTGGGCTTGAGAGCGCTCTTGGTAAGCTTCTTGCTGTCGCAGAGAACTATCCAGATCTAAAGGCCAACGAGAACTTCCTCGAACTGCAGCGTGAGCTCACTGACACCGAGAACAAGATTCAGGCAGCTCGCCGCTTCTACAACGGCAATGTGCGCGACCTCAACACGGGTCTCGAGCAGTTCCCTGGAAACATCATCGGTAACATGTTCTCCTTTGAGAAGCGTGAGTTCTTTGAGCTCGACGCAGACGAGAAGGAGGCAGCCAGCGAGCCAGTAAAGGTTGATTTCTAAGGTATGTCAGAGCGGATTTACTACAACAAGCTGGTGTGGGACAACGTCCCGGACTTGATCAAAGAAAAAGGCAAGGACTGCGAAGTACGCGAGCTTTCCGACGAAGAGTTTGAGATCGAGATCCTCAAGAAGGTTGAGGAAGAGGCAAGTGCGCTCCCGGAGACCGCGAGTCGTCAGGAACTGATCGACGAAATAGCAGACGTCCAGACGTGCCTCGAGTACATCAAAGACCTCAAGGGTATTACTGAGCTTGAGCTTGCAGATGCGCTGGAGCGCCACGCACGACGTAAAGGTCGCTTTGAAAAGAAACACTACCTCGTCTGGTCAAGCGACAGCACGTACGAGACCAACGAAAAGGCCAAGACCGTGGTACGCCTCACAATCCCGGATGGCGACGAAAAGACAACTGATGCGCCACAAGTCGACATGCCAGAGGCAGACGAGGCAACAAGCGAAGCAAAGTAGTATGGCAACCGATGCGCGGGAACGAATAGACGCGCACCATCTGATGCGCAATGAAGAGATACCGCCACACGAGGTGCGGCTTGATGATGTGGGTACGACACGCGCGGGTCAGGTACTGGAAAAGCGTTTGATGCGTCAGCGTGCTGCGCTCCTGTACGTGCTTCTGTTTATTGTGTCGTTCATTTTCACGACAGGCTTTATGGTGCTCACTGTGCTTCTGTGGGTATCACCCGGCGGTCTGCTAGGGCTCGTGTTCGCGGGGCTTCTGTCGGCCGCAGTGTTTGTGGCAAGTTTTGCGTCTTTACGCATGTTGGTGTTCTACCACTTGCTCCAGGAGCACAAGCAAGAAGAAGATGATCCGGGTGCCCATCATCATGTTGCAAAGAGCGTTGCGTACGGCTTTGTTGCGCTCGTTGCCGCGTTTGTGCTTACAGGTGTCTTGATGAATATTGCAGATGCGTTTACTGTGTAAGTTTAATGTCGACACTCTATACACATCAGGCTGCAAACGTGCGCAAAACATGGCTTCTCATGTTTTCCTTTTTGATAGTTGTGATCGCTATCGGGTATGCCGTGAGTTGGTATATGGACTCACCGATCTTTTTGTACGTTGCGGTTGTCTTTGCAATTGCCATGAACGTCTATAGCTACTGGAACAGTGACAAGACCGTTGTGCGACTCACAGGTGCTATTCCAGCAGACGAGCGTCAGTATGCAGAGCTGCATCGAATGGTAGAAAACCTTGCGATCACGGCAGGGCTCCCCAAGCCGAAGGTGTACATTGTGAACGACCCAGCACCAAACGCGTTTGCCACAGGGCGCGACCCGGAGCATGCACTCGTTGCGTGTACGACCGGCATACTGGGTATCCTCAACAAAACAGAGCTCGAGGGAGTGCTCGCGCATGAGCTTTCCCATATCGGCAATCGTGACATGTTGGTCTCGACCGTGGCGGTTGTGCTTGTGGGGTTTGTGGCAATCGTGTCTGACTTCTTCACGCGTTTCTTGTTCTTTGGCGGTAGTCGCGATCGGAACATTCACCCAGCGTTTTACATCGTGGCTATAGCAGCAGCGGTACTTGCGCCGCTAGCCGCATCGCTCATACAAATGGCGATTAGTCGAAAGCGTGAGTTTTTGGCTGATGCATCGGGTGCGCTGTTGACGCGTTACCCAGACGGCTTGGCGAGTGCGCTACAGAAGATAAGTAGTGCAGGGCGCCCAATGGCAAAGGCAAGTCACGCGACGGCACATCTGTTTATTGCCAATCCGTTTGGCGGCGAAGGTAAGAAAAGCTTTGGGCAGCGCCTCGGTGCACTCTTTAGCACTCATCCGCCGGTTGAAGACCGTGTTGCAGCCCTTATGGGCACCCAGACCAAACCGACGATAGAGGCGTAGCTATGCCAGGTCAGGCCAATTCTAGCGTGTCGAGTATGCGCTCGGCGATTGGTGTACAGAGAAGCACGAGCGAAATCGGCAGTGGCCAAAATGCGGGGTAGTGTGCATGACATAGAAGTACGAATACACTACTACAACGATGCCTATGGTTACTACAAGCTTACGGAGTGGTGTCCGGTGTTCTGTCGGCATCTGCGTGTCAAACACCGGATCATGCGAGCGTAGGAGTGTGTATAGGATGACTGCAAGCCCCATGTGATACACAGCGAGTATCAATGCCCATGTTGCTCCTGCGCCATTCCAGTACTGGTCGAACAAGTACGCAGCGTACGCGAAGCCCAACATAATGTTAGTTATCGTGTACAGAAATGTCGCAGCCAGCTTAGCTCCTTTGACAGGAGTCGGAACAAGAACAGCAACACATGCAACTGCAGATGTAACTATGAGAATGACATGCATCGACGGTGGTAGATAATCCCGGGCAACGTCCTGAAAATTACCATCAAGAAATATGCTGTATGCTAGTGCAAGCGCTATGGCAAAAATGGTTGTCTCAGTTTGTTTGGGAACAATCCACGCGGTCAATCCTTTGAACATTTGTGTGTCGAGGTGGCACACTGCGGGTGCCACTTCAAAAACCCTTTGTCCTAGGGTCCATTCACAAGTCAGCCGCGTTAGCGGCTCAGGCCTCCGGCCCAAAATCTTTATTCTATTCTAAATTGCGGGCGGTCTCGAGTTAGAACTGTGGGATGATAATCTCTTCTTGACCGATTAGTTCTTTTTTTGATTTTGGTTTGATAGTATCTCGTGCGCTAAATCCAAAAACCTATTCAAGTCCTCATTGGATGAGAATTTTATAAGATAACTATAGGATGGTAGGGGCAAAATAAGTCTTCTTTTTAGATGGATTCTTGCCTCTTGGTTAGTAATACTCTCTACCAACCGCAGGGAATTCCACCGTACTTTTGTTACACCATGCAATCCATCTTTGTTGACGAACAGACTGAACTTGGACTTGATCAATTCCTTCAGATCATACGTTGTGCCCAAACCACTCATGTCACTATGGTGCCCATGTGCAAAATAACCACCAAATATTATTAATGTTAGCATTCCAAAAACAAAACCCCATGTATAGATTTGATTGTTGGCTAGATTTTGCGAAAACAAATTACTTCCACGATCAAGATAGAGTAGAAAAAAGACAAGAGGAGCAAAAACAAGAGTGATTCTAAAAACAAAAGCAAGTGTAAATTTTACAGCTCCGATAAAGTTTTTATCATAAAGAACCTGCACATTTTCAAAGATAACGGGCTCAGCTACAAGCAAATTTTTACGCTGAGTCTCAACATGATCTCTCCAGAAAGATCTAAGTAGTAGGTCAATAAAATTTCTAATCATTAAGATGATTATAACGCAAAACTAGCACGAGACAGGTGTCTCGTGCTAGCTCTAAGATGCGGAGAGTGAGGGATTCGAACCCTCGGTACCCAAGGGGTACACAGTCTTTCCAGGACTGCCCATTCGACCGCTCTGGCAACTCTCCAACGGCTAACTTGTGTACTATACACCACTTTGGTAAAGAAAAAGCACCGCTGTGCTAGATCTGCCCGTGCTGGGAACCTTGCGCAGCTTGGTGAGCAGTGCAACTCTCCGATAGCAGGTACTATACCACGCACACTCGGCTTGCGCTCCAGTGTTGCCCTGCTACAATCCACCCATGAGCACGGCTCACATCGCTAGCACCATGATGATGGCAACCGACACCCCGGAGGCCTCGTCCTGTGCGTAGCGATACACATTACACACATCAAGAAGGCCTCCGCACGGGAGGCATTTTTAGTTACAATACAAGGTATGAACATCACTATCATCAACGACTGTCGCGACGACAATGCCAAGGCGCGACAGGTCACACGTGCACAAGCGCTTATGGGCGGCTCAGTCTCGTTTGTCGGCGTCGCAAGCGACCTAGAGGCAGCCGGCAACCTCATCGACGTATTGGATGCTTATGAAAACAACCCTGGTGTTGTACTGGTCAACGTTGCACCTCGCAACGGCAGTGCAAAAAAGTGGAAGAACGGTACGCCGTTTTGCCATTTCATGTACAGGAATGTGCTCGTGGTAGCCACGATTGACGGTCTCACACTCTCGCTCGTCAAAAAGCTCGGACTTGTGAAGACGGTGTCGCACATGGACACCGCGACGGTCGTAGCCCAAATGGTAGAGAAGGGTGCGATTGACAAGGAAACCGGCGATCGCATTGTACGGACCCAGTTCCGTTCATACGATTTTGCACCACGTGTTGCTGCATTCTTGCAGAACGGGAACGAGGTCAGTGCAGAAGTAGAGAGTCTCGATACATACCAAGACGCACCCGATGCGGTGTGGTGGGTCGACAACTTTGGAAACTGTAAGACTACGGTATTGGGCAATGAGTTTGGTACCCTGGCACACTTGGACTCACCGTTTGGCAACTTCCCGTTTGTTTTGCAGCTCAAGGACGTCGAGGATGGTGAAGTGGCGGCGGTTGTGGGCAGCTCAGGCATTGGCGACCAGCGTTTTGTTGAGATTGTTGTACAGGGTGAAAGCGCTGCCGAGAATCTTGGCATCCAGAGTGGTAACGTGATCAGGCAGAGGACCTAGTATGCAGGGGGTACAGCCAGGCACCTATGAACACTTCAAGGGCAAGCGCTACGAGGTATTGGGTGTTGCGCGGCATAGTGAAACGCTCGAGCAGTTGGTGGTGTATCGAGCACTGTACGATTCAGAAGAGTTTGGTAAAAAAGCACTGTGGGTACGGCCGTTGACGATGTTTGTGGAGTCGGTGGAGCATGAGGGCAAACGTGTGCCACGTTTTACGTTGATAGACAAAACATGAGGTGGTTTGTTGCAGCAGTTCTCGTTGCGATGTTTGCAGGCTGGATGTGGCTCCTCGGATCGGCAGAGGAGCCAGGTGAGCGACCGATTCCAGAACGAGTGCAGGTGAGCGTGGCGTCAGCGGCGGTGGTTGCTGAGGTAGTGCGCACGCAAGCAGACCAGACTCGCGGTCTTTCGGGACGCCGTGAGCTGCCTGCAGGTACCGGCATGCTGTTTGTATACAACGAACCAGGTAGCAGAACATTCTGGATGCCCGACATGCACTTTTCGATAGATATCATTTGGTTCGATGTGGCGAAGCGTGTCGTCCACATCGAGCATGCGGTGTCCCCAGATACATACCCAGAGACATTTACGTCGCGTACACCCGCGCAGTACGTACTTGAGGTTCCTGCAGGTTGGGCGAAAGAGCAGGGTGCACAAGTGGGTGACCAAGCTATCTGGTAGACTTGTGCTTATGTCATAATTCGTGTCATAATATGCTGGCTTGTGTTGGACAGTCACTGTGTGCCGCATGGCATGTAGAGGAAAGTCCGGACACACGTCCAGCTTGGCTGGGCAGCAGGGTAGCGGGTAACGCCCGTCATAGGCAACTAAGGGATGCGAGCAGAGACGCCGAACCAGAGATGGCAAGGCACCCAGGCTTATGTATTTGGGTTCGGGTGAGTTCTCATGGCAACATGAGAGGTGAAACGGCTAAATTCCTACCTGTGTGCAAGGCCGTGCCCCCACGTTCGTGGGCGGAGTGCCGCAAGGAAGTGCGTGGCAACACGTACTCAAGATAAATGACTGTCGCCTTCGGGTACAGAATCCGGCTTATAGGCACAAGCACTTTCATGACACAACCAGGCTCACGCCTGGTTGTGTCCGTTTCTGGTACAGTACAGCCATGAAGTACGACTGGGACAAGATGGTGCAGGAGGGGATCGACGCGATACCAGCCAAGTATCGTGAGCGTATCGAGAATGTTGCAGTGCTTCTGGAGGACGATGTGAGCGAAGCGATGCGCAAACAAGAAGGGTTGCGCAGGGGCGAAACGCTGCTCGGCTTGTACCAGGGTATACCTCAGAGCGAGCGAGGTGAGGGGTATGGCGTTGGGCCGACACTCCCCGACACGATCACGTTGTACAAGAAGCCAATTCTGGATGAGGCGCACGAAACCGACGGTGATGTCGCACGTGTCGTTCGAGAGACCATTTGGCATGAGTTTGGCCACCACTTTGGCCTCGACGAGCGCGAGGTGCGCAAACGAGAAAACGAGCGATTCAACTAGTGGAAAGCTGCGGGAAGCGCACTGCCTTTGAATGATACAATACACCTATGCCGGGCTTCACACGTCGGCAATCATTTCTTGCAGTCGGTGCAGGCCTCTTCCTCGCACTCGGCGTCTTTCTGGTACTGCGGTGGTACACACCTTCATACACCAGCCTTTCTGACGACCTTGACTCATACCTCATTGTGGGAGAGCGTGTCGAAGAAGACTTCACCAGCACACCCCTCCTTGCCTTCAACGACGACTACACCCTCACCGACACTCTT
>Ga0180435_10000338_pt1 | contig 48655 bp, 45 predicted proteins | sample SS_ome_3_FD_132467 | JGI IMG/M metagenome (GOLD analysis project Ga0180435, IMG submission 132467) | Hypersaline lake sediment archaeal communities from the Salton Sea, California, USA - SS_3_S_1 metaG | ecosystem: Environmental > Aquatic > Non-marine Saline and Alkaline > Hypersaline >... | reverse complement strand
GCGCGGGCCGTCATCGATGAGGCCGGCTACGGCCCTCAGTTCTTTCATCGCCTCGGCCACGGCCTGGGCATGGAGGAGCACGACCCGCCCTACATCGTAAGCGGCCACCGACTACGCCTGCAGCCGGGGATGACGTTCACGGTCGCGCCCGGTGTATATCTGCCCGGGGTGGGGGGCGTGCGCATCGAGGACGACGTCGTCGTCACCGAGACCGGCGTCGAGTCCCTGACGACGCTCTCCCGCGCGCCGTTCGTCGTTCCGGTGTAGGTCAGGCCAGACCCTCAGGGTTTTCCGAAACCCTAGGGGCCTCTGCTGCGGTCGGGGCGGCTGTCCCGACCGCAGCAACCGTGGTACAATGCCCCCCTTATTCTGGAGGAACATCTATGCAGAACGAACCCGTCTACTTAACCGAAGAGGGCAAGCGCAATCTCGAGGCCGAGCTCGATGAGCTTGTCAACGTCAAGCGACCGGCGCTGGCAAAGCGCCTGCATTTTGCCATCAAACAGGGCGATCTCTCTGAGAACGCGGACTACATCCAGGGGAAGGAAGAGCAAGGCTTCCTCGAGGGGCGCATCCAGGAGATCCAGTACAAGCTGCGCAACGCATCCATTATCAGCCGAAGCGGCCCCGGCGATGGCCGCGTCGGCTTGGGCTCCGAGGTCGTCGTCACCGAAGTCGGCTACGACGACAAGGAGACCTTCCGCCTGGTTGGGCCCACCGAGGCCGACCCGGGCAACGGCAGGATTTCGCACGAGTCCCCCATGGGCCGCGCGCTGATGGGGCACAAGAAGGGCGACAAGGTGTCGGTGGAGGCGCCGGCGGGGTCGATTCGATTCAAGATCGTGAAGGTGAGCTGAGTCGGCCCTCACCCATTTCGGCCTGTACCACGCGGGGCTGTGTCATATGACACAGCCCCGCGTTCCTGTTCCCTAGTAGATCCGGCACGAGCCTGCTAGGTCAGCACTCGCTGTGGCCGCAGGCGTAGCAGCGGCGGCATCCCTCCGTGTTCACCAGCGCCGCCTGGCCACAGGCGGGACACAGGTCCCCGATCTGGAAGAGCGCCAGGCTGGGCTGGCTCAACTCCTCCACCTCGATGTGATGGTGGCTCTCGCTGTCTCCCAGCTCGACCTCGCGCAGGTACTTCCTCAGCACGTTCGCCACGCCGTCCGGCAGGCTCAGCACGCGGTCGTGCCCGAAGCCCATCGGGCTGCGCCCGCCGATGCCAGTCAGCTGGTGGGTAATCTGGTCCAGGCGCTCGCGCGGGGCCAATGGCGAGGGCAGCCGCAGCGCGAACGAGATCAGCCGTCCAATGGCCTCTGCTACTGCCGCTGTGTCGGATCCCGCCTTGCCCACGTTGAGGAATACCTCGAAGGGCTGGTCGCCGCCATTGGTGTTGATGGTCACGTAGGCCGTGCCCAGTGGCGTCGATGACTGGTAGGTCGTGCCGTGGAGCGCCTTGGGCCTCGGGCGCCGGCGCACGTGGGCCGCGGCCATCGAAGGCATGGATGGCATTGCCACGGCCTCCGTCAACGACGCCGTCGACTCGTTTCCGCTATCGCTTCCGTCTTTCTGCTTGCGCGTCGCGTCGGTCTCCAGCACCACCTGATCGCGCGATCCGGCCACGTAGACCGTCAGGCCCTTGCAGCCCAGCTCCCACGCCAGGCGGAAGGCATCCGCGACATCCTGCTGGGTGGCGTCCGCGTCGAAGTTGATCGTCTTGCTGATGCTGGCGTCCACAAAGAGCTGCAGCGCGGCCTGCATGCGGATGTGCCCCTCAGCGGGGATGTCGCTGGAGACGACGAAGACCCGCTTGAGCGCCTCGGGTACGGCGCCGACATCCTGACAGCTTCCCGTCTCCTTGACCTGATCCAGGATGGCCTGCCGCTCCCCGGCGTCAAGGCCGGCGTCGATCAGCCCCTTCTCAAACCCGGGGCTCACGTAGAGCAGGGGGATCGTCTCGTCGGCCTCGTGGACGTAGCGGGTGTAGGCCAGGGCGAAGACCGGTTCGCAGCCGTAGCCCTCGATGCCCGAGACCGTGGCGATGGTCCCCGTGGGCGCGATTGTGAGATGGGTGGAGTTGCGGATGCCGTGGGCGCGCAGTCCCGTCAAGACCAGGTCCCAATTGACCCGTGGGCGTCCCCAGTCGTTCATCAGGCCGCCGTGCAGCCACTCGGGCCAGGGCCGTGGTCGCCAAGCAACGTTGGCGGGGTTGAAGACGCTCTCCTCGATGGCCTCAAACGGTCCTCGTTCCGACGCCAGATCGATGCTGGCCAACATGGCCTCGTACCGCACATACTCCATCAATTGCGCTGCCAGCTCCTGGCCCTCCGGACTGCCGTAGGCGATGCCCACGTGATAGAGAAGATCCGCGAGCCCCATGATGCCCAGTCCGATGCGCCGAGCCTGCATGGCGGCCTCTCTCAGCTGCGGCACGGCGGGCACGTAGGCGTTTGCGCTCACCACGTCGTCCAGGAAGCGGACCGCCAGACGAATCGTCTCGCCCAGACTCTCCCATTCGATGACCGGCGTGCCGTCTTCGACCTCGCCGAGGTGCTGGGCCAGGTTGATCGATCCAAGACAGCAGTTCTCGTAGGGCATTAGGAATTGCTCGCCGCAGGGGTTGGTGGCCTCGTAGCGCCCCATCTTGGGCAGCGGGTGATCGACCTGGGCCTTGTCCAGGAAGAGCATGCCGGGTTCACCGTTGGACCAAGCCTGGTGGACTATCTGGTCGTAGAGCTCGCGGGCGCGGACCGTGCCGTAGGAGACCAGAGGGATGCCGGCAGCCGGCGCGTCCTCTGGCGTTCCGCGGAAGTCGCGGTAGGCGGGGTGCTTCACGTCCGGGAAGGCGAACTCCCAATCCGCATCGGCCTCGACGGCTTCCATAAACGCATCGGTGATGCCCACGGAGATGTTGAAGTTGGTGATCGCCCGCTCAGAGGTCTTGCAGGAGACGAACTCCTGAATGTCCGGGTGATCAACGCGAAGAACCGCCATGTTGGCGCCGCGGCGTGTGCCTCCCTGGGCGATCTCGCCAAAGGCCTGATCGTACACCCGCAGGAAACCGACGGGGCCGGTGGCCTTGCCCATGCTCGAGACGACCAGCGCCTGCTTGGGCCGCAACCGCGAAAACGAGAAACCGTTACCGCCGCCGGTCTGTTGGATCAGTGCGGCATCCCGGAGCGACTGGAAGATGCCGCCCTGCTCCCGGCCCATGTCGTCCTGGATCGGCAGCACAAAACAGGCGGCGAGCTGGCCCAGCGGGGTTCCGGCGCCGGTGAAGGTGGGGGAGTTGGGGAAGAAGCGTAGGTGCGTCAGCATCCGGTAGAAGCCGTCTTCGGCTTCCGCCACATCACCCTCCCAAGCGGTCTCGACGGCAGCAACGCTGTGAGCGACGCGCCTGAAGAGCCCGGAGACCGTCTCGGCCGGTTCGCCGGCTTGGTCCTTGCGCAGATACCTGCGCTGTAGGACCTCCAGGCTGTTCTCGGAGAACTGCGCGTCCAGCTCCTCATCCGTGAGGATGGGTAGATCATCGATGGCCATCGTCTCTTCCTCCTATAAGTTCGGTACCACGCTATGAAGGGCGCTCTGGCTGGAGCGCGAGTTTCCACTGTTCTCGCGCCAACGGACATCGACGCGGACGCAGCACGCCGTCTGCGCGAGCGACTGTCCAGCCCGCAGATGCGCTGTTGTCTGGCTAACCTGTCGTGAGTCTAGAGTCTTGAGACTGGGTGTTGCAGCGTTGGCCCGCTGTGAGAGGTCTGTCGCGGAGGCGTGGCCGATACTGGGGGACCAACCGCTACAGGCGGTTGGCTCGCAACTGGTCGATCTCCTCCCGGATGGCTTCCAGGTCTCTGAGCTGCATATAGACGATGGCGTAGCGGATGTAGGCGACCTCATCGAGCTGCCGCAGCTCCTCGATCACCAGATCGCCGATAAGCTGGCTATGTACCTCGGTGCGGCCGGTCTGGCGGATGGCATACTCCACGCGCTCAACGACGCGCTCGACGGCGGAGGCCGAGACGGGGCGACGCGCGCAGGCGATGCGGAGCCCGGACTTGAGCTTTTCCGGGTCGAACTCCTCACGGCGCCCGTCGCGCTTGACCACCAAGGGGGTGGTGAGGATGGCGCGCTCGACCGTGCTGAAGCGCTCCTCACAGTCGGTGCACTCACGACGACGCCGCACGTTGCCGTGTGCGTCGTGGCGTGTGTCAATCACCTTGGTGTTGTCAGAATCGCAGAACGGGCACTTCATGTCGCCTCCCTCAGGCCGGGCGCCGGTGCCCGTCGGACCTGGTCAGAATCGGTTTGGTGATTATAGCATGCTCCCCCTGGCGCACAAGCAGTCGAGAGGACCGCAAGATTCTGTGCAGCCCTCTGGTGCGCACGTGCCGGGGTTCCTAATGGACTTCTAATGCAGATCCCCAGAAAACGATCTATAATAATGTCAGCAGAAGCATCGATAGCGTGGGAGGGGATAGGATGAAGCAGGCGTCTACGACCAAGAAACGCAGTCCGAGGGTGATCGTCTTCTCGACACCGAGCTGCCATCATTGCCGATCGGCAAAGAAGTATCTGAAGAAGAAGGGCGTGCGGTTCACCGAGGTGGATATCTCGCGCGATGCCCGCGCCGCCAAGGATATGGTCCGCATCAGTGGGCAGCAGGGCGTTCCTGTTATCACGGTGGGCGGGCGTCCCATCGTGGGTTTCGACCGCCAGAAGCTCGACCGGCTACTGAGCCTCAACTGATCGGCGGCCGCGCCAGACGCAGAGCGACGGAGCTAGTGCCTAGCTCCGTCGCTCTGCGTCGATGGGACAATCAGGGCCGTCGCGAGCGCGGCACCGTGGCCAGTACGTGGAGTCCGGTCTCCTCGAGATCGGCCAGGTCGTGCACGCGGGGGTCGAAGGTGTAGGCGGTCAGCATCAGCCCGGCCCCGACGGCGGCGGCGATGAGCAGTCGGATGGCAGGCTGCATCAGTTGCGCCCGGAGCGAGGCCGGGAGCGGCACCGCCACGGGTACGTCGGCCAATCTGGCGACGGTGCCGACGCCGTCCATCTGCGGGTAGACTTCGGGCCCCGACGCGAGCAGCTCGGCACCCACGGCCTCCGCGATGATCACGGCCTGTGCGGCATCGGGCCATACGAGGTAGACTACCATCACCGACTGAGCATTGTCAGTGATGAGAGAGCCCTGGATCGCGTGCGCGGAGATGGCTAGGCCGTCGTCCGCCAGACGGGCCGCCACGGCCTTGCTGAACTCACCGGTGACTGCGAAGTCGGCCAGCCCGTTGGCCACGTACTCGGAGGCCAGCCAGGCATAGTAGCGGTCGTGGTCCGATGAGAGCTCGTCCGCAGGCTCGGTGCCTGTCATGAAGCGCAGTACGACCTGGTAGGCAGTCGCGGGCCTCTGGAAGGTGGCGATCAGATAGCCGGCAACGACGACCATTGGCAGCAGTCCCAGCCACCACCAGCGCCGGACGATGCGCACGACTTGCTTCAGTTCCATAGGCACCTCTGGAAGGGGAACGGTGGCGTGATTCTACCGTGCCTGGCGGTGCGGGCAAACGTAGGAGAGACGATGAACTTCGATCACTTCAGCTTCTTGGCTTCGATCTACGACCGCGTCATCCGTACACCTAACCTTGACCGCCTGCGGTCTCTGGTTGACCTGCGCCCTACTGATCGCCTGCTGGATGTGGGCGGCGGGACCGGACGGATCCTCGCCCATCTGAGCGACGGCGAAGCCGGCGCGTGGATCGTCGATCCCTCGCTGGGGATGCTGCGGGAGGCGCAGGGGAAGGGGCTGGACACGTGCCAAGGCCAGGTTGAGGCTGCGCCGTTCCGTGACGGCGCGTTCACCAAGATCATTGCTATCGATAGCTACCATCACTTCCCGGATCAGGTGGGTGGCGTGCGCGGACTCCTGCGCCTGCTGGCACCGGGGGGGCGGCTAGTTGTGGAGGAGCCGGATATCAGCCGATTCGCCGTCAAGCTGATCGCCCTGGGGGAGAGACTGGCCCTGATGGACAGCCACTTCCGCACCGCCGAGCACGTTGCCGATCGCTTCGCCACGCCGGAGACCACCGTTTCAGTCCACGTTGGGGCCCATATGTACTGGGTCGTCGTCGACAAGGCACGCGTGCCAGACGTGTAGGACCCTTCTCGTACTCTCAGCCGAATCTCAGCTAATTGCGCTATACTGCGCCCAATACCGTTGGACCTGATTGCGAGGATGAACCTGTGAGACGTGCTAGGCTGAATTACTGGATTGACGTGCTGATGGGTGTGGCCTTCGTCGCCAGCGCCATCAGTGGGATGGTCTATCTGCTTCCCCTGGGCTTCCTCTCCGCGGACACGAGCGCCACGCTCGGTGTGCCCTACCTGGCGTGGAGTCAACTGCACACCTGGTCGAGCCTGGGGATGATCGCTGCCGTGGGGATCCACCTGGTGCTGCACACCAAGTGGATCGCGGCGATGACCAAGAAGCTGCTCGCGCCGTCCGCGACCGCCGGTTCGCCGACGGTCCCCGGGCCGAGACGCCGAGCGATCAAGCTCGGAGGCGCATTGCTCGGGCTGGGCGCACTGACCGCGCTCGGTGCCGCGTCATTGCTCCGGGTTCTGGCGAGCCTGGAGGAGCGGCTCACCGCCGATGGGACGTCCGCTGCGGATGCGGCGGGCAGCGCAGAGGCCAAGGTCGGCGCAGCGAAGGGATCAGCCTCAAGTGCAAACCCGGTCGCAGAGCCGCCTGCCCCTGCGGAAGAGCCGGCATCCCCGGCCGAGCAGACCACCAGGGCTTGTGTCGCCTGCCCCCACGGGCTTGTCAACGACCCGTACCCCGGTCGCTGCCGACGCTACGTCGACCGCAACGGGGACCGCATCTGCGACCTCTCCGTCCCGCAAGAGTGCGGTTGAGGCCGGCTGTCAGCTACAGCAGAGTCAGCGCGGCAGCGATGTCCTCGGCGATCATCCGCCGCTTGGACTTCTCAATGAAGAAGGCCCGACCCGCCTGCAGGTAGGATGGGAAGGCGGGCACGCCGCGGAACCGGTAGTCGCCGCCGCGGATCTTGTACGTGGATCCCGCCGGCACAACACGGGGATCGCCGCACCGCTTGGCGATGTAGTTGACTGCGCGGATCGCCACGTCGCCCATCAGCAGGAAGGCATCCACGTTGGGGAACGGGTCTAGCTCGGCCTCCAGTAGATGGGAACACTCCTTGATGGTGGCTGCCTTCAGCGTGTAGCCTGTCTTGGCGCACTTCACGGCTGTCGAAAAGTAGACGCCCTGATCCAGCAGATCCTGCAGCGACGTCACGCGCAAGTCGATCCCCGTCAGCGCCGCGGCGTCCTGGAAGGCCAGGACCGTGGTCTCCTCGAACAGTGACCCGGCCTGGGGTGCATCATTCGCGTAGTAGTAGTCGGCGTGGTCGACCGGGACGGCTTCGGAGATGAGGACCAGCCTTACGTTCTCAGGTGCGATCTCGATGCTGGGGATCGCGTATGCCTCGGAGTTGACGTCGGCACAGGGGTAGTCCACACAGTCGCTCGGTCGCATTGATGTCTCCTATGTAGGCCGGGCCGTTGTGCCCTGCCCTGCGCGCGGGGCCAACTGGGATGGCGAGCCACCCGGCTGCGCACTGGTGGCGTCACGGAGGGCCGCGGTCTTGACCGCGCCGGAGATGGCGGCGACGAGCGACTATACTCGCTCGAACAGAGGGGCGGGCACAACGGCCTGCCACAGACCGGCAGGGCCGGCCTAGAGGAGCAGCTCCCCCAACACGTCGTAGGCGCGTACCGTGGCCCGCGACGGCACGCTGCCCGCGTATTCCCGCGCCAGCATCGTCCACAGCATCGCGTCGGCGCGGGCCTGCTCTCCGTTGTCGACGTGCTCGCGCAGGGTCGCCTCGTGGGTGAAGCCCAGCTTGCGCGGGACCGCGGCGCTGCGCACGTTGGCGACATCGCAGAAGATCTTCACCTGACGGACCTGGTCCACTTCGAACGCCACCTTGACCAGGGCCGCCGTTGACTCCGTGGCATAGCCCTTGCCTATGTGGTCCACGTGCACCCAGTAGCCGATCTCGCGCACGCCGGCACCCCGGCGTGTGTGGAGGCCCGTGCTGCCCAGGAACGTCCTCCCGTCCGAGGTGAAGATGCCGTAGACGTAGTCCCGGTCGAGGTCAAACTGACCGCGCCATCGTCGCAGTCCGGCGAGCGAATCGGCGACCGAGGGTTTCTGGTCTCCGCGCGCGAAGGGCAGCCACTCGCCCACGTGGTCCCAGCTGGCACACAGCCCCGCGTTGAACTGGGCCGCGTCACCCGGCTCGTAGCAGCGGATCACCAGTCGGTCAGTCTCGATCCTGTAGGCGGGTCCGCGAGGTGCCGCCGCCATGGCGTCTGCCATACTAGAACCCATAGCCGTGATCCGGTTCTTCCTGCTCCGCCAGATCGCGCAGATACTGGCAATAGGCATTCTTGTCGGAGACACTGGCGATGGCCATCAGCTCGTCCCGGCCGATGTAGCGCTTCCGATAGGCGATCTCCTCCACGCAGCCGACCTTGAGGCCCTGTCGGTGCTCGATCGTCTGGACGAAGTCGCTGGCCTCCAACAGGCTCTCGTGCGTGCCCGTATCCAGCCAGGCGAACCCGCGTCCCAACAGCTCCACCTTGAGCTTGCCCTGCTCCAGGTAGACGTTGTTCAGGTCGGTGATCTCCAGCTCTCCGCGCGCCGAAGGCTTGAGCCCCTTGGCGTTGGCGACGACGTCGCCGTCGTAGAAATAGAGCCCCGTGACCGCGAAGTTCGACTTCGGCTTCGATGGTTTCTCCTCGATAGAGATCGCCCGCCGTTCCTCATCGAAGTCGACGACGCCATACCGCTCCGGGTCCTGCACCCAATAGGCGAAGACCAGTGCGCCGTCGGTGAGGGTGCCGGCGTTCCTCACCAGGCCGGAGAGCCCGTGACCGTAGAGGAAGTTGTCGCCCAACATCAATGCGCACGGTGCGCCATCAACGAAGTCCTCGCCGATGATGAAGGACTGTGCGATGCCCTCGGGCTTGGGCTGAGGCGCGTACTGGATGTTCATGCCCAGACGGCTGCCGTCGCCGAAGAGGTCCTGATAGAGGTCCAGGTGTTGGGGTGTCGAGATGATGAGCACATCGCGGATGTCGGCCAGCATCAGCGTCGAGAGCGGGTAGTAGATCATCGGCTTGTCGAAGATGGGCAGAATCTGCTTCGAGAGCGAGATCGTGAGGGGGTAGAGCCGGGTGCCGAGACCGCCGGACAGGATGATCCCTTTCATTGGGCGTCCTTTCGGGGTGGATTTGGGGCGCGCGCCCCGTATGGGTCAGTTGTGGTCAAGGCTACCGCGGTTGCAGGGTGTGTCAACCTGTGATCACAGGCTGTCACCGGTGAAGACGTCACAGGGCTCCGAAGCCTTCGAGGTCCCCTCGCTTGGGCTTTCGCACCTGGGCCGCCGCGTTCTGGTCCGCTTGCCAAGCTACCGGTGGCTGTGCCTCTCTCTAGCGTCGCCGCACAGGCGACCGTCGCCAGTCGCTCCGGTCTAGCACGCCGTTGACACTCGGATCATCGTCCTCGACGTCCGTGTAGTACTCCTCGCCACCGTCCGTCACCCACCGGTATTCCCACTCGTTCGACCCGGTCTCGGGCTCGTCCGTGAACGGGTTGACGTACTCCTCCTGGCCCACCATCGTCAGGTAGGCGGGGTCCTGGATCTCCTCGTTGGTGCGCATCCGGTGCTCGGCGATCTGCCGGTCCATCTGCTGTATGTGCTGCTGGATCTCCAGCGCCCGCCGGCTACGCGCCTGCTCCGCCTGCTGCGCATTGAGGAACGATTGCGAGAGGAACTCCTGGCTCACGATCTCGCCCGCCACCCACTGCGGGTTGAGCACCACTGACTCGCGAATACGATGGAGCAGCGGCTCCCACTGGGCCAGCTCGCCCTCCGGTGCGCGGATCAGCATAGTGTCCTTGTTGGACCACATCCCGCCGCCCATCATCCCCATGCTCTCGATGACCGTGAACTGCTTCTCCTCGTAGCGCCGCCCATTCTCAGTGTAGACGAAGGTGCCGATGCCCCCGTCGTACTCGAACTGCGCCGGGATGCCGAACGCGGCCATCTTCTGCTGGTAGACCTGCACGAGCAGGGGCGACTGCTGCTGTGAGGTCATCCTGTAGTCGGTCGCTCGTGGGTGCGCCCAATGGAAGACCACCTGCGCCAGGAACTGGCACGCGCCCATCAGCGGAGAGACCACCAACCCGCCCACGTCGCTGCCCATCCCGAACATGCCCATCATCCCGGCGGGGGAGAAGCGCATGTCGCGATACTTGGTCTCTGGACACCAGCGGATCATCACCGTGTCCTCCGGGTCGCGCTTCACCTCGAAGTCGATCTTGGCCTCGATGGATTGGGCGTTGATGGCCTGCTGCGCGAAGTTCGCCCGCGAGACGCCGCCGGCGGTCTGCCACCCCTCGGGGACGGAGAGGGTGAAGGCGTTCTCGTTCGGCTCCGGCACGCGGCGGAACGCGATGCCCTGCGGGGTGGGGCGGGGGGCCTGCTCTGCCGAATCCCCAGGTTCTGCCGTCCGCGACGGCGCCTGAGTCTCGGGTTCGCGCCGCGGTGCCGCCTGCCCCGCCGGTTCGACAAACGCGCTCAAGCAGTACGGACACTCCGTGGCGCCGCGCGCGATCGGGGCCCCGCAGCTCGGGCACTTCAAGATCTCTGGTTTGGGCATAGTCGTCTCCTTCCGACGTTCGCACCGGGATGAAGTCCCGGTGCTACGGGGCTCCCGCCTGATGAATCAGGCTCTCGGATGGATCAGGGTAGAGTCGTGCTGCCGGCCGTCCTTGTCTCCGGGAACCGCGTTCACGGGGTGGGAGCTTGTCGCCCGGGGATTCATCCCCGGGCGGGCAACGGCACGCGACGGGATCAGCGCTCCGCAGGCTAGGTACTTCAGGATATCTGGCCGCGGCATGGTCGTCTCCTTCCGACGTTCGCACCGGGATGAAGTCCCGGTGCTACAGAGCTCCCGCCTGATGAATCAGGCTCTCGGATGGATCAGGGTAGAGTCGTGCTGCCGGCCGTCCTTGTCTCCGGGAACCGCGTTCACGGGGTGGGAGCTGGTAGCTCGGGGATTCATCCCCGGGGCGGGCAACGGCACGCGACGGGATCAGCGCTCCGCAGGCTAGGTACTTCAGGATATCTGGCCTCGGCATGGTCGTCTCCTTCCGACGTTCGCACCGGGATGAAGTCCCGGTGCTACAGGGCTCCCGCCTGGTGAATCAGGCTCCCGGATAGGTCAGATGCAGCGGCGCGCTGCCAGCCGTCGTTGCCTCCGGGAACCCCGTTCACGGGGTGGGAGCTTGTAGCCCGGGAATTCATCCCCGGGGCGGGCAACGGTACGCGACGGGATCAGCGCTCCGCAGGCTACGTACTTCAGGATATCTGGCCTCGGCATGGTCGTCTCCTTCCGACGTTCGCACCGGGATGAAGTCCCGGTGCTACAGAGCTTCCGCCTGATGAATCAGGCTCTCGGATGGATCAGGGTAGAGTCGTGCTGCCGGCCGTCTTTGTCTCCGGGAACCCCGTTCACGGGGTGGGAGCCTGTAGCCCAGGGATTTATCCCCGGGCGAATTTCGCCACGTGCCGCCGACCGACCACACGGCCCCACGGCATCCTACAGCGCCTTCTCTTGCCCCTCGCTCCCCGGCGCGCCGGTGATATCGGCCAGCCGGTAGAAGAAGGCCTTCTTCAGGCCCGTGTTGACTCCCCAGTTCACCGGCACCGTCTGGTACCCTGTCAGCGCCTCGAAGGTCGACTCGCGGTTGTGCTGGGTCCACTCGTAGTGTCCGTGGTCCCAGCCGCCACACCCGTAGCCCTGGATGTAGAAGCCCCAGGATGCGTACTCGTCCACCGCCGCGTCCAAGTTATTGACGTACATCGAGTCCTCGTTGTAGACGATGGGCCGCGGGTCAGCCTGGTACGCTGCGGACTTTCGGATCTCTCTCGTCTTCCACCGCAGCCGGCGTCCCCACGAGTCGTTGCCGTGAGGCAGGTAGAAGTCGACCATCGCCTCCCAAGGCCCCGGCCGTATGGCGGCGGGCGGGCACCAACTGGAGCTGGTCAGCAGTCGCCGCCCGCCCAGCGTCGTCCCCTTCACGATCTCGATCAGCTCGTGGATGCGCGGAGCATCGACGATGCGGTCCCCGTCGTTGAACTCGTTGTAGACATCCACCATCACGTTGCGATGGCCTGTCCTGAGCAGCCAGTCCGTCGTCTCCGCTGTGGCCCGCTTGACGGCCGCCTCGCCGCTCATCTTCTCGACCATCTTCCAGTAGAAGATGTTGGCGATCACCACCATCCCGGCGTCGTCGGCTGCGTCCAACACCCGCGCCAGTCGGTCGAAGTACGCCGGCTTGCGTGTCCCATCCCCCTCGAACGCGGAGTTGACGTACGCGTCGTAAACCTTGGGCAGGTACATCGACCCGCCGCCCTGCAGTCCCACCGTCACCGCCAGCAGACCGAACTTCCTGTACTCGGGCAGCGCCGCGCAGAACTCGTCCGTGTTCCGATCGGGATCCCACACACCCGTGTCCGGGTACCGCCAATGCGCCACGGTCTCCGGGTTCGCGTCGTCGAAGATCGCCTGCACCATCCGGCTGTTGTGCAACAGCCCCTCGATCTTGCGCCCCTGATGCACTCGCCCCTTGTACGTCGGTTCCCCGTCGATGAGGAAGCCGGTTCCTTCGATCGCTACTTCGGTCACGGGCAGTCTCCTTGTTGATTAGTCCTGACTCAAGACTCAAGACTCAAGACTGGAAGGCGATGGCGAGCGTCGACTCTGGAGTCCTGGTTCTTGAGTCTTCAGTCTATCAGTTCTCCAGCACCACCCCTGCCTTCAGCAGGGCATCCCGCAGCACGCCATAGTCCAGCTCGCGGGTACCGAGGCCGCCCAGTGCGCAGAGGGCGGCGGCGGTGCCCGCCGCTTGGCCCTGGCCCATGCAGGCCACGGTGTTCCGAGTCGACATATGCGCGTCGTGGTTCGATGTGATCATCATCCCGGCGGCCAGGAGGTTGTCCAGCCCGGCCACGCGCAGGGCGCGGTAGGGGATGCCGTACGTGCCGCCGTCCTTGATCTGCAGGCGCGGCGCGAAGTCGTGGAAGCCGTACGCCATGATGTCGTCATCGAAATGCACGGCGTCCAGCACGTCCTCGCTGGTGATGTCGTAGTCACACGTGATCAGCCGTCCCCGGCGGATCGTCATCGACGGGCTCGTCCGCGTGATGAAGGCCCGTTCGCAGCCCGGCACGAACTCACGGAACAGCTCCACGGCCCGCGCCTGTCGGCGCCGCAGCTCTACTTCTGCCTTTGATGCCGCGTCGCGGTCCGTCGGGATCACATCCATTTTGTAGTTGATCTTGATGAACATGAAGTAGTCGTCGTGCACCGTCGTCGTGACTACCGACATGCCAATCTCGGCGGCGCCCTTGGCGAAGCCCTCCGGCAACATCGCCCGGCGTCCCTGGACCCGCACCAGGGCTTCGTCCTGCCCGTCGCGCCATCCCAGAGCTGCCTGGCTGAGCGCGTCGTGGCTCGTCAAGAACTCATAGAGACCCTCCACGCTCACCCCGGCCAGCCCGATGCTGTTGACGACGGGATAGTCGTTCGGCTCCACGTAGTCCGCGCCGGCGCGAGCGCATAGATCGCCGTAGCCCGTGGTGTCGACAAAGGCCTTGGCCATCAGTGCCGCGCGCCCCTGATGGCTCTCCACGATGGCGCCCGCCACGTGCCCGTCCTCGACGATGGCGTCGGCCAGCATCGTGTTCAGGCAGAGGTGCACGCCGGCTTCTTCAAGCATCTGCAGCGTCACCCACTTATAGATCTCGGTGTCGATAGCTGTGCAGACCGAGTCGTAGTCATAGCCGGCGACCATCTCGGCGTGGCCCGACGTGCCGCCCGCGGCCGCCAGCCGATCTACGATCTCCTGCGGGATGCCCTTCACGACCTGGCGCATCTCCACACCGGGGAACGCCTTCCACAGGTTGTAATAGCTGTGCAGCGCGGTCCCGCCCTCCACGGCGATGCCGCCGGTGTACCCTTTGAGCTCGACCAGCGCGGTGCTTGCGCCCTGCCGGGCCGCCGCCAGCGCGGCCAGGACGCCGCCGGTGCCGCCGCCGGCGACGACGACGTCGTAGGACTCGGTGGGAATGTGCTTTGAGGATTCTTGGTACATGGGGTCTCCTTTGGATCTAGGGTCTGGTGTTTTGAGTCTTCGGTCTTGAGTCACCGGTCACGATTCGTTCAGCACCGTCACTGGGCCCATTCTGAGGTGCCGCCGGCCTCGATTTCCTTCTCCATGCGGAGCTCGCGCTCGCGTTGGTAGGCGTCGTAGTCGGGAACGACGCGCTTGTACTCCGTATTCATCAGCTCGGACGAGAACATGAAGTCGGCGGACGCACGGTTGGTGGCGGCGGGAATGTTCCAAAGGACCGCGAGCCGCAGCAGCGCCCTGACGTCGGGGTCGTGCGGTTGGGCAGCGAGGGGATCCCAGAAGAAGACCAGGAAGTCGATCTCACCGGACGCGATCTTGGCCCCGATCTGCAGGTCGCCCCCCAGCGGGCCGCTCTGCATTCGGTGGATGGCCAGGCCCAGCTCCTGCTCCAGCAGCCAGCCGGTGGTTCCCGTCGCCCACAGGTGATGTTTCACCAGGCTTTCGCGGTTGAACTTCGCCCACGCCAGGAGGTCGTCCTTCTTGCTGTCGTGCGCCACCAGGGCGACGTGCTTCTTGCGGCCGATCGGCAGGATCTTCGTCTGCATGTGTCGTCTCCGTCAGTTGAGGTGAGCCGCAGCTTGTGATATGATGGTGTCGGCTGGCGAGAGTATAGGTTCGATGGGTCCGAGCGTCAAAGACCGCGGGGTGTGGACTGCCCCCGCCCGAGGTGGTGAGTGAGCCCGTCCGTCGTGGCATTGGTGGTGTTGGGCACGGTCGCGTTGGTGCTGATACTCTCTGCTCCGAACCGGCGCGGATCGGGGGGGGAACGAGGGACGGCGTCTTATCTGCCGACAGATGGCTCCCAGGTCCTGCGGCGGGCCCTGCCGCACGCCGCCCGGCAGTTCCTCAGTGCCGCTGTGCAATCGGGCGCGCGCATCGTCATCGTGGGCAGGCGTTCCCCGCCCATCAACACACTCCTCAGCGCCGTTTTGGGTCTTCGTGCGGACCAGTCCCGACCGGTGCGGGTCGGCGGGAATCTCGAGGTGCTCAGCTATGTGAGCGGCGAGACTGACGCCGTGGCATTCCTGGAAGCCGGCGATCCCACCGACGCGCTCTTCGCGTTGGAGTCTCGCTATGCCTCCAGCAAGCCGATCCTCGCCGAGCTGGCCGTCTCTCGCGCCGTGGCCAAGGGCGTCGACCTGTTGGTCTGGGTCGGCGTGACCACGAGCGGCATTCCCCTGGTTCGTGAGATATCGCAGCCTGTGGTGGCCGAGGGTGATATGGGAAGCCGCCTGGCCGTCCAGCCCATCTTCCGCTGGGCGAGCACCGAACGTGAGTTGCGCCCCGTGGGCATCCGGCCCCGTGCGCTCAACCGTATGGCCCAGGCGGGCATCCGGGTGCCCGACCACCTCTTCGACTACCGCGGCGTCAGTGCCGGCAGCGCCTGATCTCGCTATGGCCCTGAACCGATGAAGGTCACTGTCTGCGAGCTGCGCAACACCCCTCTGGGTCTCGAGCAGGACTGGCGCGCCCTCGTCTCGCACGTCGCCGACACGGGCAGCGACCTCGTGCTGCTCCCCGAGATGCCCTTTGGGCCCTGGCCGGCGCTGGCGCAGCCCGATCCCAAAACGCATAGCGCGCTCTGGGATGCCTTCGTCATTGAGCACCAGGCGTGGTTGGAACAACTTCCTGAGTTGGCTCCCTCCGTCGTCGTTGGCACGCGACCTATCTGGGCCGGTGATCGGGGCCAGAACGTGGGCTTTGTGTGGACCCGCGAGGAGGGCATCCGCCCTGCACACACCAAGCGCTATCTGCCCAACGAGGACGGGTTCTGGGAGGCCGCCTGGTACGATCCCGGCCCGCGGGAGTTCCACGTCTTCGAGGTGGCCGGGCTACGGCTTGGCTTCCTCATCTGCACCGAGCTATGGTTCGCGGCGCACTGCCGCGAGTATGCCAGGGCGGGTGTTCACCTCGTTGTTACACCCCGCGCCACGCCGCTGTCCAGTCTGGATAAGTGGGTGGCCGGCGGGCGCGTTGCCGCCGTGATCGCCGGCGCCTATGAGCTCTCCTCGAACCGCGGCGGCGTCGACCCCGAGGGTCTGGCTTGGGGTGGTGGCGGCTGGGTCATCGACCCCGAGGGCGAGGTCCTCGCTCTGACCGACCGGTCCACGCCCTTCGTCACCGTCGACATCGCCCCTGCCGTCGCTGAGGCAGCCAAGACCACCTATCCCCGCTACGTCAAGGACTAGACCAGACCCTTGGGATTGCGTAACTCCAAGGGTATCTTGAGGCGTGCAAGCCCGTAGTCCCTATCGCTTGTTCACTGCCCTAGGTTAGAAAGCTTGTTGACCGAAGGTGGCCTGGCGGCTATACTATTTGTGAGCTTCCGTGGGCCGACTTCTCCCCTGTACACCGCTGTCCACACACGTGCCGTAGATCTATGGACAATGCAACGCTGATCACCAAGGTCCTCCTGCCGCGGCGCCGCGACGATGTCCTCACGCGCCAGCGGCTGCTCAACCGTCTCTACGACATGGTCGACTACAAGCTCGCGCTGGTCAGCGCGCCTGCCGGCTATGGCAAGACCACGCTGCTGGTCGACTTTGCCGCCGACCTGGAGCACCCGGTCTGCTGGTACGCACTGGACGCCAGCGACCGCGATCCCCACGTCTTCCTCGAGCGCCTCGTGATGAGCTTGCAGCGCCGGTTCACCGACTTCGGCGAGGCCACGTTGCGAGCACTCGCGGCCGCGCAAGACCTCAGCGGAGGGGCCCCGGGTGTCGTGCGCGTTCTCATCAATGAGATTGTCAACACTATTCCACGATGGTTTGTGTTGGTCCTGGACGACTACCATGTGCTGGGCGAGGCCCTGGAGGTCGACGCCATTCTCTCCAACTTCGTCGCTTCCCAGCGCGACCAGTGTCTCACGGTCCTCTCCAGCCGCACGGTGCCCAACCTACCGTTGATCATCCCCTTGGTGGCCCGTGGTGGCGTCGGTGGCATCGGGCTCGACGAGATGCGTTTCACCGCCGAGGAGATTCGCGCGCTCTATGCCCACAACTACGGTCGCGACCTCAGCGAGCGCGAGGCGGACGAGCTGGCGGAGCAGTCGGAGGGCTGGATCACCGGCTTGTTGCTCACGGCCTACGCGCACTGGCAGGGCGTCCTTCAGAGCTGGATTCGAGCCCGTGACTCCAAGCAGCCGGTCTACGACTACCTGGCGCAGGAGGTCTTTGGGCACCAGGCGCCGGCGATGCGCGACTTCCTATTGGTCTCGTCGACCCTCACCGAGATGAACGAGACGCTCTGCCAGGGTGTGCTCGACGTCGCGGATGCGCAGGCGCTCTTCGACGAACTTGAAGTCCGCAACCTTTTCGTCAGTCGCCTGGAAGGGGGCTGGTATCGTTATCATCATCTCTTCAGCGAGTATCTCCAGGGCCGCCTCAAGCGTGAGGATCCCGCTCGCTGGGAGGGCCTGCACCGGCGAGCCGCGGCTTGGTTCGAGAGCCGTGGCCTGAACCGGGACGCGATTCACCACTACCTGGCGGTCAATGCCCTTGATGAGGCTTCCCGGCTGATGGTGACGACGGCGCGCGAGGTCTACGTCGGCGGCCAGTACGCGACGCTGATGACCTGGCGCGAGCACTTGCCGGACGATGTGCTCCATCGCGTGCCGCGACTGGCGCTCTATCTGGCGCGGACGGCCTACCGGATGGGGCGCAACACGGCGGCGCACGAGCTCGTCTCGTTGGCCGAGCCCGGATACCTTGAGGCGGCCGACCTTGAGGGGCTGGCCTATGCCCGCCTCTTCACAGCCGAGGTGTGGTTGGCCGAGCACAAACCCCGTGGCGCGCTCAACTTGGCGAACGAGGTCCTCGATCTGGTGGCGGGGCACGGGTTGCCTGTGGACCATGAGGCGCACCGTATCAAGGGTCGGGCCTGCGTGCAGCTGGCAAGGCTGGATCAGGCTCACGAGCACCTACAGTTGGCCGTGGATCTGAGCGAGACGCGCGCCGACGACCACGCACGGGCACTGGCACGGACGGGCCTGGCCCAGTGCCTTGCCTATCAGGGTCGCCTCTCCGAGGCCGTCGACCTGCACCGCGAGGCAATCCTCATCTGGCGCCGGCTGGGCTACGATGCCGGGTTGGTCGACGAGCTCAACGATCTGGGCTTCCATCTCAGCCTGCTTGATGAATACGACGAAGCGATGCGCTGCTTCCACGAGGCGCTGGCCGTGAGTCGCCAGACCGGTCTGCGGCGCACCGAGGCCTACGCGCTCGTCAGCCTCAGCGAGATGTCCCGAGATCTCGGTCTCCTTGACCGAGCGAACGACTACGGCGCGGCTGGGCACGATATGGCAGAGCAGATCGGCGATCGCTTCCTGGTCGGCTACAGTCAGGAGAACCGGGGTCTGATCCTGCGTGCGCAGGGCGATTGGCCCGCGGCGATGGGGGCGTTGGGCGCGGCTTTGGCCGAGGCCGAGGTGCAGGGCTCCCCCGCGCAGGTGGCGCGGTACCAGGCGACCATGGGTATTGTACAGGTCGAGGCAGAGCAGATCGAGGCCGGCCTGGCAGCACTGGACATGGCCGTGGCGACCCTGGCCAAACAGGGGACCGGCGCCGAGCTCTGGCGGGCGCGGTTGCTCAGGGCCGAGGCGCTCTACGCCGCCGGACGTGAGACCGAGGCTATCGTGGAGTTGGCGGACGTGCTCGATGCGGACCTGAGTGCCGCAGACCGTCACCTTCTGGTGACCGAGGGCCAGCGGGCCACGTCGCTGTTGAAGGCCGCGCGCAAGGCATTCTCCAGCGAGCGTCCGGCGCTCGACACGGCCCTCAAGTCGGTCCAGCGCGATATCCGCGTGCTCGCCGGTACGGCCGATCGGCTCTTCCCGCGCGTGATCTCCAAGCCAAGCGAGCCGGTCGCCCAGATCAGGGTCTACGGCTTTGGGTCCGGCCGGGTCGAGGTCGAGGGCGGCGCGATCCTCCCGGCCGCGTGGGGCGCCGTGAACGCGCAGCAGCTGCTCTTCTATATGCTGGTCTGGAAGTCGCGCACACGCGAAGAGATCGCGGCCGATTTCTGGCCCGATCTGAGCCCGCAGAAGGCCAAGCCGGCCTTTCACACCACCAAGTTCCGGCTGAGTCGAGCCCTGGGTCAGGATGCTATCGACTACGACGGCAGGGTCTATGGGCTCCACCCGGACGCCGCTATCTGGTTTGATGTCGATGAGTTCCGTCACAACCTCAGCACCTGGCGCCAGACACAGGATGTGGACGCGCTGGAGGCGGCGGTTGATCTCTATGGCGGTGACTTCCTCACCGACTGCTACGCGGATTGGTGTCTCGCCGAGCGTGAGCTGCTGCGCGTGCAGTGCCTTGAGGCCGCGGAGACGCTGGCCGACCGCCTGTTGGCTAGACGCCAGTACCGCAGGGCCGTCGGTGCCCTGCGGCGGGCGCTGAAGCTGGCCCCGGCACGCGAGACCTTCCACCAGCAACTGATGCGTGCCTATGCCCTCTCCGGTGAGCGCAGCCAGGCGCTGGCGCAGTATGATCTTTGCAGGGCCGCCCTCAAGGAGGAGCTGGATGCACAGCCCTCCTATGAGACCCGCGATCTCTGGGATCGCATCAGGGTCGAGGCCCCGCTGGACTGAACCTCGGGCCCCGGGCCGCCTGTTGATACGCAGGCGAGGCATCAGGGCACACGGTTTCCTGGTCGTCGGATGCTGCTGTAGGGCGGTCTCGGCCGCCCGGGTCCTGCTGTTCTCGCCAATTCCCACGTAGTTCGCACCAATTCACCTAACTCCCTCCTCTCGTTACCGGTTACGTTACCGTTTCGTTACCGGTCACCTCTATCGTATGGGCAGTTCAGCAGAACAAATACTCAACCCTACGAAGCACCTGGAGGACGAGAGATGAAAGCACGGATGCAGTTGGCAGTTGCGAAGATGAGTGATCCCCGCGTTGTGCGCGTTGCGTTGGCCGCCCTGGCCCTGGCCTTGGCTGTTGCTGCCCAGGCCGGTGGTGCCCAGGCCGTATACGCATGCCCCGCCAGTGGTGGTGGTGGCTGCCTCGGAGGCTAGCAAGACCTAGCGCCAGTCCCTGAAGTCGTCGATCCAGCTCACTTCTCGTCCTATCTCAATCGCGCCGGTCTACGGCCCGGCGCACCACAGCGCACCCCGGCACGCGGTGGCCGGACTGTGGCTACCCCGTCCCTGACGACGAGGCCCATGGACCGTCCCCCTGCGGCGCCGGCGTGACGCCACAACGGAGGCACTGTGCTATGTCTGAGATGGCCTTGCGTAACTTGATTTCACACGCGGTAGTCGATACGAAGATAAGATCCGGGCTTCTCACCGAGGAGCGGGATCGGGTGCTCTCACAGTTCGCGCTGACCGACCAGGAGCGCCGCGCGCTCTGCCGGTTCGATGCGGGATCGCTGGAGGCCTTTGCGGCTCAACTGGATGACTGGATGCGAGCCCAGCCTGAGTTGGCAGTCAGGAGCAGACTCAGGATCTAGGAGGTTCAGGGCCTCATCACGAGGTCGTTGTTCCGTAGACCAGCCCCGAGGGTGTGCGCCCGTGGTGATACACGGGGACACCTCGGGGCATCCCGGGCTTTCTGAACAGGTGTGTTGAGTGTTGGTACGTTGGCGTTGGGTGTGGCTTGCCCGACAAGAGAGGATGCTATGCCTATCCAGTACGTCTTGCTCGATCACGGAAACTTCGTCTACGCACGGGCATATGACAACCTGACTGCTGAGGACCTGGTGCACCACGAGTCCGCCCTGTTGCGCGACCCTGGACTGGCGCCGGGTTACCGTCAGCTCTTGGACTGTCGGTGGGCCGGCGATGACCAGGTTGACGAATCCGCGCTGGCTCCGATGGCCGAGGTGCATTGCGCCAACCTGACCATGGTCAAGGGGGCTCGCTACGCCGTGGTGGCGCACAGCCTTGCGTGGTTCCAGATCGGTGCGCAGTACCGGTGCGAGGACTATGGGATGACGATGATCATCTTCAACGACCCCAGCACGGCGTGCATCTGGCTGGGCGTCGACTATGGTCAACTCAGTGAGTACCGGCGATCGAGGATCCCGCTCTACTCTTCCGGACGGGGTATGCCCGTCGCCGTTCCCGCGGTCTAGGCTTGGACTGCTTGGGCGAACCTGGATCTGACTAGGCTAGCCTAGCTCTGACTAGGCGAACCTAGGTCTGACTAGGCGAACCTAGGTCTGACTAGGCGAACCTAGGTCTGACTAGGCAAGGTCCGCCAGCCGCTCGAGTCCGGGGCGGTCCACCAGCACGATCCGCCCGCGATCGAGGCGGATCAGTCCCTCACTCTCCAGAGCTCGCAGCGCTCTCCCCACCACGTCGCGCACAGTACCCAGGTGCGCGGCGATGTCGTTTTGGGTCCATCGCCGTCCGAGGTTTGTGGACGCCGGGTCTTCCGCAGTCTCCCGATGTGCTCCCGGTTGGCTCCCTTCTGCCTGATCCACCAGGAACTTCACCAGCCGCTGGCGAACGTTAAGCAAGCCCAGGCTGCTCACCATGTTGGTGAGGTGGGTCAGACGTCCCGCGAAGTCCCGAAGTATCGCCTGGCCCAGGTCGGGATTACGTAGTGTCAGCGCCCTCAGTTCCTCAGCCCGCACCGATAGGAGCCGGCACTCGGTCCGCGCAACCACGTTGGCCGGATTCAGCCCCCCCTCGAGATAGATGGGCACGGTGTTGAATGCCTGGCCGCTCACGAGGCTCACGAGCACTTGCTCGCGACCCTCGGCGGAGACCTGGTAGACGCGCACCTCGCCGGCGACCACGAAGTAGGCGGTTTCGCAGGGATCCCCCGCCAGCAACACGTGCTCTCCGGACGCAAACGTGCGAAGACGGCCGCGTCGTGCGATCTCCGCCAGCGTGGCCGTCGACAGGTCACTGAAGAGCGCGACGCGGCGCAGTTGCTCGATCGTCGCGGGCAGGGGACTAGGCCTCCCCGTCCAGCAGGGCCAGCATTCCCATCAGTCCATAGTTGGCGAAAACCATCGGCGCCAGGACCGGGGCCTGCCGCAGTAGGCGCTCGACCACGATCGTGCCGCCGGGGCCCAGGTCGAAGAGGATGTGCAGCAACGTGCCGAGCGGCCCGGCCGCCATCATCAGCAGCATCGCGACCGCGTAGGTCGCGATCTCTCCTTTGCTCGGTGACCTCAGCATCGCTAGAACCAGCGTCACCACCGTCGCAAAGACGCTGATCGCGGTCGGTACCCACAGCCACGGGTTGGTGAAGCCCCCGCGCAGGTGGTCGATGACGCTGCTGGTCGCCGCGATCAGCATGCCGATGCAGGACAGCAACAGGTAGGGCTGCGTCTTGCGAGCGGCGGACTGCTTCGACAACGTCACCAGACCCAGGACGCCCACGAGGGCGAAAGCCGGCGGTGCCAACAGGGGGAGACCCCACACGACGGCGTCCAACGTGATCCGCAGGCCCACGGGCGCGAACGGGCGGATCGTCCGGACCACGTGCAGATACGTCCCCACCACGCCGACGAGGGTGCTGGCAACCGACACGATGATCCAGACCGGGCGCGACCAGCGCTTCTCACGAAGCCCTGCCACGTAAGCCGCGATGAGCACAATACCGGCGATCGGGCCGAAGAGGATCGGCGTCCACTCGAACGGTTTGACGGTGCCGTTGCTGACATGGGCCAGGGTTGTCTCCAGACCCAGTAGCAGTTCATTGAGGACGATGAACAGCTGGAAGGCCTGGTCCCGAGAGACGCCATACCACTTGCCCTCCCACGGCAGTCGCCTCAGCGGAGGGAGGAGCTCGGTGAGTGGCCCCTTCATTCGGTCGTGCCCTCGCTCAGCTCTGCCGCGATCTCCTCGAGGTGGACCAGATCGTGGAGGACCTCGTAGGCGCCGTGCCACTGCACGTAGTCGGCCCCCTGCATCCATGCGCCGAACTTCGCGGTGCGGCCCCAGTGATGCCACAGGTTGAAGTGCACGAAGTCAAAGGTCTCGTCAAAGGGCGCCGGGCTAAGCAGGTCCTGGGCCACCAACGTCGCCTTTATCTCATCGGACTCGGCAACCCAGTCGTTCACTGCCCCCGTAGCAGCATCCGCGTCGGCGTAGAATGTCTCGATGAAGTTCTCGTTGTGACACGAGATGCACACGCCCTGCATCCGGGTCATGTTGGCCTCCCAGTCGGGGCGGCGCGAGCTCTGCGGGGCGAAGAGGTACCAGGTCAGTCGCTCTCCCACGTCGTGCGACCCGCCCGTGGTGCCGAACCCGCTGATGTGGCAGGTGGAGCAGGTGGCGGCCGGCAGGTCGACGGCGGTCAGGGTGCCCGGCTCGGCCTCCCAGTTCCAGTTGTCACCGTCGGTGGCATAGGCGATGCCGTGCGGCGACTCCTGGTAGATCTCCCACTGGGGGTGGTCCGGCCCGATGTGGCAGGCATTGCAGGTCTCGGGTTTGCGTGCTTGTTCCAGGCTGAAGCTGTGGCGCATGTGGCAGTCCTGACACTGGCCCACCGAACCGTCCTCGTGGGGCCGGCCGATGTTGTGGCACGTCTCGCACGCGAACTTGGTGATGGCGGGCCCCTCCAGCTCGTAGAGCTGGTTGCGCGCCTTCGAGGCCGAGAACGATCCCTCTGGGATCGCCTCGTACATCGCCAGATGGTCTGCCGAGAGATCCTGGGCCCCGGCGTAGGCGACAAACGCGGGTAGGCCGTGCCGACTGGCGTTGAACTGCGCCACCTGCGATTCGTGACACTCCTGGCACCGCGCAGTTGACGGGCGGCCCAGCACGAAGGTGCCCTCGTGGGCGACCGCGGCGGGGTAATCCTTCGGCACCTCATGACAGTCACGGCACGAGACGTCGCCGGCGGCCATCGCGCTGTAAGTGTACTGCTCCACGATCCCGGGGCTCTCCTCGCGGTGACACGTCACGCAGTCGTCGGTGGATGCGGCGAGCGCGTCGACAGGCTCGTCCGGGTGTGCCATATCGGTCCTGCGACCGATCCCGGCAACGATGACGGCAAGTCCAAAGATGACGAGAGTTGCGACCACAGCGATGATGAGGGTGCGGACCTGTGTCCAAGCGCCGTTGCCAACCATATGTCCTCCGATCACTATTGGGGGAGCGCGTGGAGGATAGCACGGTTCCCGGCACGCCGCGAGCGTCGCGTCCTGGGAACGCCCTGACGGCCTCGCGCAGGCAAGGCCGGATTCACCAGACCGGCGGACTGTTGTCCGCCTCAAGCGATGCGAAGGGGGGGGCTCGCGCGGGACAACAGTCCTGGGCTCCGACGACACTCGGCCCATTGTGACTTAAGTCGTAGCGGTCCCGTCGCACACCTGCTAAGATCAGATCGTCACTTACCAAGAGGGGATCCGATGACTGCGACGTGGATTCTGCCCGATATCGATGTCGGCGCCTGCACCCGGTGCGGGCGTTGCGCCGAGGACTGTCCCACCGATGCGGTGGCGGTCACCGGGGCCGGCCCGACCTTCGTCCGCCCACAGGCCTGCACCTACTGTGGCCTCTGCGAGGACGTCTGTCCCGTCGATGCCATCTCGCTCACCTACACCATCGAGTGGGGTGGGGATCAGGCAGCTTGACCGTCGTGTGTCACACCCATACCGTTAGCCGGGAGGCCATAATGTCAGCGATGTTCTGTTATCAGTGTCAGGAAGCAGCCAAGAACGAGGCGTGCACCATCCGCGGTGTCTGCGGCAAGACCCCCGAGGTCGCCCATCTCCAGGACCTGCTCGTTTGGTTGCTCAAAGGGATCTCCTTCTGGGGCGTCCGTGCCCGCAACAACCTCGATATCGTCGATCCCGAGACCGACCTGTTCGTGGCGCAGGCCCTCTTCGCCACCATCACCAATGCCAACTTCGACCCGGACCGCTACGTGGCCTGGATCGAGGAAGCCGTCACCCGGCGCGACAGCCTGCGGGCGCGTGCCCAGGCCAAGTGCGGCGAGCTCCACGGCAGCGGTGCCTGCATCTCCAACCTGTCCGACTACCTGGCGTGGACGCCGAAGTCCTACGACGCCAAGATCCTGGCGATGAAGGGCCAGTTGGTGGGCATCCTGGCTGATCCCTCCGTCGAGGACGACATCCGCTCCCTGCGCGAGCTCCTCATCTATGGACTCAAGGGACTGGCGGCCTACACCGATCACGCCTACGTCCTCAACCACACCAATGGTGATCTGCTGGCGTTCATCGAGGAGGCGCTCGACGCCACGATGAACGACAAGCTGGACGCCGGCGATCTGGTCGGCCTGGTTCTCAAGGCCGGCGAGATGGGCGTCGAGGCGATGCGCTTGCTGGACGAGGCCAACACCAGCAGCTACGGCATGCCCGAGCCCACTCAGGTCTCCCTCGGCGTGCGCCCTGGCCCCGGCATCCTGGTCAGTGGCCACGACCTGCGCGATCTGGAAGAGCTGCTCCAGCAGACCCAGGGCACCGGCGTCAACGTCTACACCCACGGTGAGATGCTGCCCGCCAACGCCTATCCGGCTTTCAAGCAGTACGATAACTTTGTCGGCAATTACGGCGGATCGTGGTGGCACCAGCGGGATGAGTTCGCCTCCTTCGGCGGCGCAATCCTGATGACCACCAACTGCATTGTGCCGCCGTCGGACAGCTACAAGGACCGGCTGTACACCACCGGTCTGGCCGGCTGGCCGGGCTGCCCGCACGTCGATGACCGTGTGGATGGCGGTCAGAAGGACTTCGGTGCCGTCATCGCCGCGGCCAAGGCCGCGCCCGAGCCCAAGGCTATCGAGGACGGCACCATCCCGATCGGTTTCGCCCGCGCGACCGTCATGGGTGTGGCAGACAAGGTCATCGAGGCAGTACAGGCCGGCGCCATCAAGCGCTTCGTCGTGATGGCCGGCTGCGATGGTCGCCACGCCGACCGTGACTACTACACTGAGGTCGCCAAGGCCTTGCCCGAGGACCACGTGATCCTCACAGCCGGTTGCGCGAAGTACCGCTACAACAAGCTGGATCTGGGCACGGTGGGCGGGTTCCCGCGCGTGCTGGACGCCGGGCAGTGCAACGACTCCTACTCGTTGGCCTACATCGCGCTGCAGCTCCAGGCTGCCTTGGGGCTAGATGACATCAATGACCTGCCCATCTCCTACGACATCGCGTGGTACGAGCAGAAGGCCGTCATCGTCCTGCTGGCGCTGCTCTACCTGGGCGTCAAGCACATCCGTCTGGGACCGTCGCTCCCGGCGTTCCTGTCGCCCGGCGTCGTCCAGGTCCTGGTCGACAACTTCGACATCAAGCCCATCGGCACCGTCGCTGACGACGTCGCCGCCATCGCCGTCGGCGCGTAGCCTGATCGGGGCCCGAAGCCCACTCGCGTCTACGCGGGCAAGGCTTTGGGCCCTTCCGGCCGGTGCCGTGTTCGAGATCGACGGCCCAAGGCCCTGGCGCCGGATCTGCATCACGGACCAGCCGCTGAGGGCCTGGGGCCGAAGACGCATAGGAGGAACACGATGAGTGAGTACATCGACAACCAATCGAAGCGCGAGGAGCAGCTCAAGGCTATCATCCGCCGGTTGCACGAGGGCACGGCGACCAGTGACCTGGTGGCCGAGTTCGCTGAGCTCCTCGAGGACGTCGGCCCGGACGAGATTGTCCGCATCGAAGAGGCTCTTGTGGACGAGGGCCTCGATCCCGAGCAGATCCAACCCCTGTGCGATCTCCACGTCGAGGTCTTCAAGACCTCGCTGGACAAGCAGCAAGCGCCCGAGACCACACCCGGCCACCCCATCTTCACGTACCGCGCCGAGAACTATGGCGTCGAGCGCGTGTTGCGCCAACTCGAGGAGACAGCGGTCGCCTACGCGACCGCGCCCAGCGAGGCCCTGCAGGACAAGCTGCGCGCGACGGTCGAGAAGCTGACCGTCTACGACCGCCACTACCTGCGCAAGGAGAACCTGCTCTTCTCCTTCCTCGAGCGCACCGGCTTTGCCGGGCCCTCAAAGGTCATGTGGGGTGTGCACAACGACATCCGCGCGATGTGGAAGGCGATGGGCGCCCTGTTCGATGCTCTTGCCTCAGACCCCGGCGCACTGGCCTCCGAGCTGGACTCGCGCGTCGCCGAGCTGGCCTCCGCGATACGCGACATGATCTACAAGGAGGATCACATTCTCTTCCCCGCGGCCCTCAAGCGTCTCACGGACGCCGACTGGAAGGCCATCCGCGATCAGGGCGATGAGATCGGCTATGCCTACGCGCTCCCCGGACGAGGATGGCAGCCGACGTCGCAACCCGACGCCGAGGCGACCCCGTCGCCCGCCCAGGCACTGACCGCCAATGCCGGCGCGCTGATCCCGCTGAGCACAGGCGCTCTCTCGGCAGACCAGATCGACCTGATGCTCAAGGCGCTACCCGTCGATGTCACCTACGTCGACGAGAACGACCGCGTTCAGTACTTCTCCCAGAGCCGGGAGCGGATCTTTCAGCGGGCGCCGGCGATCATCGGTCGATCGGTGCAGAACTGCCATCCGCCGCAGAGCGTGGACAAGGTCCAGCGGATCCTGGACGACTTTCGCGCGGGCACCCGCGACGAGGCCGCGTTCTGGATACAGATGGGTGGCATGTTTGTCCATATCCGCTATATCGCGCTCCGCGACGACGACGGCACCTACCGCGGCACGGCCGAGGTCACGCAGAACCTCGCGCCGCTGCGTGCCCTGGAGGGTGAGCGCCGCCTCCTTGACGACTGACTGACGTCCGGCCCCATCCCCATCGACAGCGCCCCGCTCAGCCGGGGCGCTGTCTGCTCGCAGAATCGCTGCGCTGTCCCTTGAACGTGTAGGGACCCTCCATTGCGCGAGGGGCCACAGCCGTGCGTGGCCTGCACGGACGCGGCTCCGTCCCATCGGAGGCCCAGTACGGCGCACATCGTTCGGCGATCTAGGATACCGGCAGGGTGGCGACACGTAGCGGGACACAACGCCCCTACTCGATCTGGATGCACTGCTTCGCTTAACTGGGTCTTGACAGCGCTGCAACCTTCGTATATACTGTGTGTAGTACAGTATGGTGTATAGTATAATATAGTGTATTGAACTATACGGTACTATACGATGTACACAAGGAGGCAGTATGGCAGAGACCACGGAACAGGTCGAGAAGGTAATCGGAGAGCTGCGGCGCGGCATCATCGTGCTGGCCGTCCTCAGCCGGCTGTCGGAGCCGCAGTACGGCTACTCGTTGATGCAGGTGCTCTCGCAGACAGGGCTTGACGTGGAGGAGGGGACGCTGTACCCGCTGCTCCGCCGGCTGGAGAAGCGCGGCCTTCTCGAGAGCGAGTGGCAGGTGGGCGAATCGCGGCCCCGCCGCTACTACGTCATCAGCCCACTGGGCAAGGCCGTGCTGGCCGAGCTGGTCGATGAATGGGACACCATCGTCTCGACGATGGACGGACTACTTCACTAGAGGGAGAAGGAAATGGAATTGCTTGAGAGATATGTGCATCAGGTTGGCCGGTTCCTGCCGCGGCGGGACCGTGAGGACATTCAGGATGAGCTTCGTTCCCTGCTGCTGGATCGGTTGGAGGGCGCGCATCAGCTGGACCGTGTGACTGGGGAGCCGGAGGAGGAGGCCCTCGTTGACCTGCTCAAGGAGGTGGGCCACCCGCGCGATGTGGCCGCGTCCTACGGCGCGGAGCGGCACCTGATCGGTCCCACGCTCTATCCGCTGTTCACGCAGGTAGTGCGGATCGGGGCTATCGTCCTCGTCGCCGTCCATCTGGTGCTGCTGGTGCTGGGGGCCGTCACTGGCACGATTCCGAACCTCGTCGAGTTCACCTTCGACGCCATCGGCAACACGCTCGGCTACTTCGGTGCCGTCGTCATCGTCTTCGCCATCCTGGAGCGGCAGGACGTCAAGATCAACCTCGAGGAGGAGGACTGGAACCCGCGCGACCTGCCCGAGATCGACGAGCCGGCGCGCGTCGAGACGGTCGGCCACTTCGTGGGCATCGCCTTCAATCTGGTCGTGATCGCCGTCTGTCTGGTCGGGTGGCGCGTGGGCGGCGTGCCGGTGGTCGCCAACCCGTGGGCCGAGACCACGATCATTCCGCTCTCCCGCGGTCTGCTCTTGGCAGCCGCCGGCCTGACCGCGGTACAGGTCGTCATCGCGCTCTACGTCTTCCTGCGCCGCCGGTGGCAGCTGTGGACGATCATCGTGAACGCTGTGGCCGATGCCGCAACGGCAGTGCCCATCTTCCTGCTGATCATCCAGGCTGTGGAGACGCCGCTGGGATCCTTCGAGCCGCTGGAGGTCCTGATGCCGATGATGCGCACGGCCTTCACGCTGGGGATGGTCGCCGTGGTGGCGATCAACCTCATCGAGGGCGGGGTCAAGTCCTACAAGCTACTCCGTCGGGGATAGCTGTGACAAGCAACGGCCCAAAGCCTTCGACAGGCTTTGGGCCGTGTTGCGTCGCTCTCGGCTAGTCCACTCGAACCAACCACGTGCCCAGGCTCTGCGCCGGTACCGCGACCGGCACGACGCCGGCCTGCGCCGCCACCGCCTCGCTCGTGGGTCGCTCCATCAGATCCAGCGACTGGGCCGACACCACGGTGCCCAGCCCCGGCGCACAGCTCAGCTCTGCCGCCGCCGGCGCCGCAGTCGTGTTGGTCATTCGCACCACTACGCCGTCCCCGGACTCAGCCCACTTGATGCCGCTGATCGCCGCGCCGCCCCCGCTCACCCGTAGCAAGCCATCCGCCGGCGGTAGCGATCCGCCGTGCACGCCTGTCCCGATGACCTGCAGCGGGCTGTTGTGCGCTGCTGCCTTGGCCGTCAGCAACCCGTCCGGTACCGACGTCGTGGCTGGGAGCAGCGCCATCCGCACCAGATGCTTGTCGACATCCGGCAGGTAGTCAGGATCATAGCTGGACCTGACCAGGTTGAGCCGCAGTGTGGACCCCTCCAGCGCGTGACCGTGCTTGCAGTCGTTGAGCAGGACCACCGCAGCCTCGCCGTCGCCTGTCACCTTGGCCCACCGCAGTGCCGGGACCTCCTCGTCGGGGCGTGTCTCTCTGCTCAGCGCCCCCAGCGGAATCTCATACCGTGCCCGTGCATTCTGTAGCGACGTGGGCGCGGCCCACCGCAGGTTGGGGATGCCCGTCGCCGAATCCCCCCGCTCGAACCAGTCGACCTCAAGCGCTATGTGCAGCGCCGGATCGCCCGCGTGCAGCGCGTATCGTGCCGTGATCGTCGACGCCGCGACCGTGTACGTGACGGCGAGCTCCGCGACATACGGCCCATCCGCCACCTCCTCGACCGCCTGGAGCGCCGGCGACGCCACTGGCCCGCTGTTGCCGATCACCCAAGCCGACATGGGGTGGGGGCGCTCGACGCTGTATTCGAAGCCGGCGCCGCCCTCGGTCGCATCGATCAGCTCTGCCCCGGTGACCTTGTCCAGGAAGGAGACGATCCGCCCCGTCTTCCGGTCCAGCGCCACGGCGACCTTCGCGTTCTCTATCCCGATTACGTCGCGCTCCACCAGCGAGTAGAAGCAGTGGTGCTTGTGCCGCGTCAACCACGCGCCGCGCGGCGCGGAGGGCGGCGCCGTGCTCTCGCGAATCACCACTGTCGTGTAGCCCAGCGCCGGCACTGTGACCGGCACCGCGACCGTCTGGTTTTGGTGTCCCCACGCCGCCGCTTTGGCTAGGGCCTGGGCCGCCAGTGTCTTCCCACCGGCATCCTGTGCCTCGAATACCTTGCCGTGGAACGGCACCAGCGTGCCCGCAGGTTCGCGATCCCAGAGGGTCAGGCGCACCACCTCGCGCCGCTCGGCCGCCGTGGGGTTGAAGATGACGAATGGTCGGACAGGCGAGACCCCGTGTCGATCCGCGAGGCTGATGCGCCCCTCGTCCGCGCGGATGCCCGCGCCGGCGCCCTGGCCCCCCGCCGTGAAGAGGGCGGGCACCTGGGGCTCCGAGTCTTCTCCCGCGCACAGCGACGCCGTGTTCACCTCGGCGGCCACGTGTCGCAGGGCCCGTGTCGTCAGCACTGCCGTGTCGGCCGCCGTCTCCTGAAACTGCCCGTGAGCGTAGGTGCGCGTGTCGCGCACGCCCGATCCGGGGATGATGTCGTGGAAGTGCGAGAGGAGCGTCCGCTGCCAGTCCGCCGCCAGCCTCGGGGCCGGATAGGGCGCGCCGGTCGCCAAGCGGTCGACTACGGCCGCGAACTCCGCGTCGGCCAGCCGTGCTTCCGCCAGCCGGTTGCTCCGCTTGATGAGTGACTGCGTCGTGTAGCACCCGGCGAACTCACTGTTCAGCTCACCCTGCAGCACTGGAAGATCGCGTCCCTCCGCCGCCAATCTCTCGTAGTAGGCCTTGGTCGTGCTGATGGTCAGGGTGGGGAAGATCGGCCACGTGGCCATCTCCCGCGCAGCCAGCAGGTCGCGCCGCGTGGGTCCGCCGCCGTGGTCGCCGACTCCGTAGACCATCATCGCGAAGTCCAGCCCAACCGACGCCTGCATCGCCGTCATCACCTCGAGGACGCTGTCCGGCTGGATCGTGCAGTTGTAGCCGCGCTTCTGGTCGTTGCGCACCAGCACGCGCTCACCGTCGGTTCCCTCCCACCAGAAGGCCTCCGGGACCGGCTGCTGCTCGGTTCCGGGCCTATGCATGTACAGATAGCGCACGCCCGCCTGCCGCAGGTAGGTCGGCACTGTCGCTGCGTGGCCGAAGGTGTCCGGCGACCACTCGATCTGCACGTCCTCGGGCGTCAGGCCGAAGAGCCTGCCCATCATCGCGCGCGTGGTGAGAACGTGCCGGCAGAGCGACTCGCCGTTCACGATGTTCTTGTCAGTCTCCACCCAATGGCTGGCGGTGACCTCCCATCGTCCGTTCTCCACGTACCGGGCGATCTCTGGCAGCATCTCCGGCGCGTACTGCTCCACGATGGCATAGACACTGGCCTGGCTCTGGGAGAAGTGGAACTCGGGGAACTCCTCCAGCAGCGCCAGCATCGTCCCCAAGGTGTCAAGGGTCACCGAGACCGTCTCGGGCCACGACCACATCCAGTTCATATCGATGTGCGCGTGGCCCACCAGGTAGAGCTCCCGCGCCTTGGCCGCGGCGGCCAGCGGCGTCAGTGCCGACTCGACGCGCTCGGTGAGATCGGGCCAGTTGACCTGCTCGCCTGCCACGCCCTTCGCCACGATGTCCTTTGCCTTGGCCAAGGCGGCGTCCCAGGATGCCGACCTTGCCTCGGTGGCGATCACGTGCTCGGCAACCTGGATTTGAGCTTGGATGCGCATCCAGGCAGCTTTCTGCCGCATGGTGTTAACGCCGGCCAATCGCTCCAACTGTGCTGTGTTCAAGGGTGCATGCCTTTCAGTGAGGTATGTGAATGTGTGCCGCCATACTACACCAAGAGGGCCGGACGGTCACGTGCCGTCTGGCCCTCTTGGTCTTCAGCTCTCTTGGGTTGATGGGGGCGTCTCAGTCCCCGCTCGGCAGGAGGCGACTCAGCACCGCGTTGACCACCTCCAGCCCCACCTTGGACACCAGCCCCGAGGTGAAGAGCGCCAGGTAGTCCGCAGTGCTCCCGAAGTCGGTCGTGAAGTAGCGCTCGAGTCCCACCAGAAGGGCCACGACGGTCGCCAGGACCGTGATGGCCCGCTCGCCGATCAGCGATGCCTTCCGGACGTAGGCCGCGCGTGCGGCGTCGTCTGACAGTCCGTGGTAGGCGTCGAAGTCCAGCCGCGGCAATCGCAGCGCGTCCAGTCGCGCGTAGGTGCGCATCACGGGGTGCAGGCGACTCAGCACACGGACCGGGAAGCTCGCCCCGTGGTCCCTGGCCGCCGCCTGAATCTCGTCCTCGTCGATGCCCAGATGGGCTACCAACTCCTCGCCGACCTGGGTGACGAAGGGATCCATCAGCCGCCGGGTCAGCTCCTGCGCCGCTCTCAGCTCGTTGCCGGTCTCGCGGGCCTTCAGATCGGCCAGACTGTGGGCTTCCCACAGGTCGCGGGAGGCGGAGTTGACGTGGTGTCGCGCGGCCTCCAGCATCTCCTGTTCATTCGAACTGAGCACGATGTCCGGCGCGCTTAGGGCGGCGATGGCGTCGCGCACCAGCACGCCCAGCCGCTCGAGCTCGGGCCACGCGCCCGCCAGCTCTGCGAGGTCATCGATCCTCTGAGCGTAGTCCTGCACCTGTCGCATCTGCAGCTTGCTGCCGCGCAGCAGCTGCCGCCCCGCGGTGTAGAACCGTGGCTCCTCCAGGTCGACGTCGCCGGGGACCTGAGCCTTCTGAATCGCCGGATAGGCCTCCTGCAGCAGTTTGCGTGCCAGCCGGTCCAGCTTCTGGCGGAACTGCGCCCACGTCGCCACGTCGGCCTCGAGCTCCGTCAGCGGGGCCACGATCACGCGCTCCAGCGCCTGGGATTCGGCCGTCGTGGGATGGCCGCTGTGGTGGCGATCCCAGGTTGTGATCTCTTCTTCCAGCGTCTGCTTGCGGGCCTGGAAGCTGTCGGCCACCGTGTAGCCGTGGACCGACTTCCGCAGCTTGGCGAAGGTCAGCGCCGCGTCGTTGAGGCGGCCCAGCAAGGCAAACGTCTGGCGTCGCACCGTCACGTAGTGCTGGCTGCGTCGTGCCAGGACGATGCCCAGCCAGAGCACGCCCAGCGGCCACACCACCAAGTCCTTGACATGGACTGTTAGCGCTACGTTGCCCGCGGCCTCCTCCGACGCCTTGGCGCCGTCCGTCAGGTTGACGGTGCCTGTGTAGACGCCTGCGTACCCCCATCGCCGGTCAAAGGCCAGACCCAGTCGCGCGCCCCGGCGCGTGTCGGTGCCGACCGCCTTGACCACCATCCCCCCGCCCAGTTCGTTGATCAGGTGACCCACGACCACGGGGTCGCCGCCCACATCCATCTCCGCGCTCGCCAGGGGCAGCGAGCAGCCGAAACTGAGGCCACGCGCACAGATGGGTCTGGCGAATGGCAGGATGCGTATCGCGTTGAGGGTCCAGGCGGAGACCGCCGGTGCCGGCCCCCCGGCGGCTGCGATGGAGTTGGCGGGCGACTCCGGGGTGACGGCGATGTTCACGGGCTTCCGCAGCACCGTGCTGCTCCCGACCATCGAGATCAGCAGTTCGCCGGTGTAGTCGCCCGACGACGGCTGCATCAGGTCGTTGACCGCCAGGGTCAGCGAGGCCTTCGCAGAGGGTGGGATCGCCACTGACTGCGGCACGGGCTGCCAGAAGTCGCTGGTGCGGACCATCGACCCACTCTCCGGCTCCCGCATCGACGTGAGCTGGACGTTGATGGTGACGGTCTGCGATGTCTTGTTGATGACCGCGGCCCTGATCGCGTTTGGCCAGGATGCCTGTACAGGTCCGGGGTCTTCGAAGGCGATGGGCGGATCGGCGTCGGCGGCCGCCACGGGCGTGGCAGCAAGGATGAGGAGGGCGAGCAGAATCCAAGTCCCCCATCTCTTCATCTGGGGCTCCTTTCAGCAGGCAGGCGCAGTCGGTGTGAAGATGGTGTGCCGCTTGCCCCATTATAGCGCATTGTCAACACAATATGCAAACGAAAGGGTTACGATTTGGTCTGAGCCTGGACCCCTGGCAGCTCGAAGTAGAAGGTTGATCCCTGGCCGGGGGTGCTCTCCACCCCCACGTCGCCACCCAGGCGCTCGATGATCCTCCGCGCGATCGACAGCCCCAGCCCGTGTCCCTCTGTGGGCACCTGCGCCAGCCGGGTGAATGGTTGGAAGAGCTTATCCTGCTCCTCCTGCGACAGGCCTCCGCCGGTGTCGTGCACCCAGAAGCGTACCTTGTCGTCGGACGCCGGGCCACTGCCCAATGTCAGCCGGGGCGGGTTTCCGCCGTACTTGAGCCCGTTGCTGAGGTAGTTGGTCCACACTTCGTCGACCCAGGGCCCATACCCCAGGGCCACCGGCCACGTCTCCGGTAACTCGACCTGCGCGCCGGCCTCCTGGATCGTGTACGCCAGCCGTTCTAGCGCTCCCGCCACGATCTCCCCCATCGCCAGCGGCTCGGGCACGATCTCGTGATCCCGCAGGCCGGCCAGGAGCAGCAGGGCGTCGATGCTCGCGTTCATGCGATAGGCGCTCTGCGCGATCGCATCGGTGCAGTCGGCTGCAACGGGGTCGATGCTGTCCGACAGCGTCTGCTCCAGCACCCGCGCATAGCCGTAAATGTTGGACAGCGGCCCCTTGAGGTCATGGGCCACCGTGTGAGCGAAGGCATCCAGGTCTCGGTTCCGCTGGAGCAGGTCGTGCTGCACCCGTTGTAGCGCCGACACATCCGTGTACACCGCCACCGCGCCGACCAGCTCGTCCGCGATGAAGATGGGCGAGCCTGCGACGATCACGTGCACCGATGTGCCGTCCTTGCGGAGGCGGACCGTCTCAAAGGGCAGTACCTCCTCGCCGCGGATGACCTGTTGCGTCAGGTCCGTGGCCTCCTCGCGTTTCGCGCTATCCGTGAGCAACGGATCTATGTACCGGCCTGCTACCTCGTCCCTGGTGTACCCAAAGAGCCGCTCCGCGCCGGCGTTCCACTCCAGGATGTGGTGCTCGATGTCCATTGTCACGATCGCATCCGGGGCAGCTGCCAGCACACCCTCAAGGTAGGACTGTCGCCGGGCAGCTTCTCGGCCCGGACTCTCTCCGCCCGCCAAGAAGTCCGCAACCATTCCGGTGAATGCCGCCGGCTGCTCCAGCATCGGCAGATGGCCACAGGCCGGCAGGATGCGGATCCTCGCGCCCTTGATCCGCTCCCGTGCCTCCTCGGCATGCGCCACAGGGACCAGCTCGTCCTCGCTTCCCCAGATCACCAGGGTCGGGACCTTGATCTCCTCGAGGCGCTCGGTGATACCGTCCAGCACGCTGCGGCGCGGGCCGGTGATGGACGCGAGGTTGCGCACTGTCGACAGGTAGGCTCGCCGCGCACCAGGCTGGGAGATCAGGTCGTAGTTCAGCTCGATGAAGGCATCGGTCAACAGCGCCTTGTCATAGAAGAAGGGCAGGAGCGCTGCGTGCGTCTTCTCGCGCTTTGGGCGGAGGAAGAGCTCTCCCACCAGCGGCAGGCTGAGCAGCCGCTGTGGGAGACTGGCCTTGCCGCTCAAGCCCGCGGCGTCGACCAGCACCAGCTTGCCCACGCGCTGAGGGTGTCGGATGGCCATTCGCAACGCCAGGGCGCCCCCCATCGAGTGGCCGACGATGGCGGCCCGATCCACCCCGACCGTGTCCATGAAGTTGCACAGGAAATCCACCAGGTAGTCAACCGTGTAACGCGCCGCTGGCTTGTCGGTATAGCCAAAGCCTACCAGGTCCACCGCGATCGCACGATGGCGCTTGGCCAGGACGGGCAGCGTTGGTTCCCAGGTCTCGATCGATGCCCCAAGCCCGTGGATCAGCAGCACGGACTCCCCCACGCCCTCCTCCCAATACCGGACCTCGACGTCGCCGACCCTGATCCGCTTTCCCAGCGCTTTGCTCATCCCGCCGCCTCCGACGCCTGGATCAGTTCGATGAGGTTGCCGTCGGGGTCGCGCAGATAGGCTGACCGGCCCCAGTAGTAGTCCCTGGGCGGCAACTCCACCGTCAGGCCCTCCGACGCCAGCCGGTCGCACGTCGCGTCCACGTCCGCGACCGCCAGCGCCGTGTGATCCTCCGGCGGCAGCTCACCCTCGCCCGGCGTGTATGTGGCGTGGATGAAGACGCGCGTCTCCCCCACCGCGAAGATGACCATCCCCGGCGACTCAGCCACCGGGTCGGTGCCCAGCAGCCCCGCGTAGAACGCGCGCATCGTGGCAACATCCTCTGTGAAGTGAGCGATCTCGGCTACCTTCATCGTGTCTCCAGGCGTGGTCAGGCCCTCCGGAGGGGCGGGTTGGATCTATGCCATTATAGCGCCAGGTGCGCACCGAGGGAACCGAGATGACATAGCAGGAGGGGGCCTGCACATCGTGCAGACCCCCTCTGGTGGTCGGGGCATGCGGATTTGAACCGCAGACCTCACGGACCCGAACCGTGCGCGCTACCAAGCTGCGCTATGCCCCGAACTCAGCGGCGATTATACCCCCAAGCCCCCCTTTTGACAAGCCCATACATCACTGTATCATTCCCGGCTAGGAAAGTTGCAGAGCCCTGGTACCCTCTAGACCCCAATGCCGGGCCGCGCCGACTCCAGTCCCAGCCACCGTCGGAGGAGAAGATGACAGCCTGGCAAGCCATCCTGCTTGGCATCCTGCAGGGCCTCGCCGAGTTCCTGCCCATTAGCAGCTCCGGTCACCTGGTGATCGTGCCACACCTCTTGGATTGGCCCGATCCCGGCCTGACAATGGACACGATGCTGCATATGGGCACATTAGCTGCGATCCTGGTCTACTTCTGGCGCGATCTCTGGACATTGGCAGCTGCCGCCGCAGACGGCATCCGTCGCAAGTCCCTGGCCGACCCCAACGCGCGCATCGCCTGGAATCTGGTCCTGGGCACCATCCCCGGCGCATTGGCCGGTGTGCTGCTCGAGGATCTTTTCGAGGACCTCTTCGGCCGACCGGTGGCCGCCGCAGGCTTCCTGTTGGGCACCGCCCTCATCCTGGCCATCGGCGAGGTCGCCCGCAAGGGCACACGCCCGCTCACATCGATCTCGTGGACCGATGGCCTCGCCATCGGCCTGGCCCAGATGTTGGCCATCATCCCTGGTCTCAGCCGGTCGGGCTCCACCATCTCGGCGGCGATGCTCGTCGGTTTCCGTCGGGAGGATGCCGCCCGCTTCAGCTTCCTTCTGGGCGTGCCCATCATGGCCGGGACGGGTATCTACCAGCTGCTCAAGCTGGTATTGGGTGTCGCTGAGAGCCCTCCCATCGGCATCGTGCTCCTCGGGGTGGCCGCGGCTGCCGGCTCGGGCTATCTGGCCATTGCTGGGCTGCTGACCCTAGTCCGCCGTCGCGGTTTCATCGGTTTCGCCGTCTACTGCGCGCTCTTCGGCATACTGGTCCTCACTGGCGTGCTGGGATAGGAAGCGCCTTGCGGCCCCGAACCCTACGGCTGCTCCGGTTGGCCGGCGCCCTCGCCGGGCTGCTCCTGGCGGGCTGCGCGCCCACCGTCGTCCTGGTGCCCACGCCGACACGCCAACCAGTGCCCCAAGACGCGGACGAGCTGCAGGTCGTCGCCGCCGACAGTCTGTTCCCTGCCGTTCGCGCTGCTGCCTCCGCCTACCAAAGGGACCACGCCGAGGTCCAGATCTCTGTGCAGCCGCGGGCCAGCGGCCTGACCGCCGGCGCGCTGGCGCAGGGCGATGCTGTGATCGCGGTCGTGTCCTGGCTGCCCGGTGACCTGCCCGAGAACGCCTGGGTGCAGCCGGTCGCACGCGATGGCCTGGCCATCGTCGTCAATCCGCAGAACGGCCTGCCGGAGGTCACCATGACGCAACTTCAGGAGCTCTTCCAGGGCAGACTGGAGGATTGGGCGACCTGGGGTGGGTTGCCCGGCCCTCCGCAGCTCGTGAGCCGCGAGACGGCTGCCGGTGCCTACGCGTTCTTCCAGGCCTGGGCCATGCGCGACGCGAGGGTGACCCTCAACGCCCTGGTGGCGCCCAACACGCAGGCCGCGATCGACTTTGTGGCCGGTGATCAGCTCGCCGTCGCCTACGCATCCTCGGCGTGGCTCGACGGCCGTGTCCGCGCGCTGGCCATCAATGGCGTTCCGCCCTCGCGCGAGACGATCGAGGCCGGCCTCTATCCGATGACGCGCACCCACTTCGTCGTCACGCTCGGTGAGCCCGATGGCGCGGCCCGCGGCTTCGTCCAGTGGCTCATTTCTGATCCGGGGCAGGCCGTCCTTGAGTCCCACGGCCTGGTCCCCGCGCCCGACTAGCACTCCTATCCTGCTGCCCCTAGCCCTGGTCCTGTGTTACCTAATCCTCTCCATTGAAGAAGCGATACGTCAGTTCCCCAATCCGGGTGAACGTCGGCACGCTCTGCTCCCAGACCAACCACTCGGGCTGGTACATAAACACCACCAGCACGAAATCCGTCTCGGTGCCGTAGACCAGGGCCACATCCGCGTGGGTGTCGCCCCGCCAGCCGTGTTTATGGGCCACCACGGTGCCCGGCGGCATCCCGTCGCTCAGGAGCGCGTTGATCTCGTTAAGGGACATCCACGTCGCGATCTCCTGGCACTCCGCCGGCGCGATCTCCTGCGGGTAGAGCGCGCGGAGGGTGCCGCCGCCGCGCCCGCAGTGGTAGATGGCCTGCAGCAGCAGCCCAGCCTCCAGCGGCGTCGTCTGGATGTACGGATCCGGGTCGGTCGTCACATCCGTGCGCGAGTTCGCTGGGGTGATGATGTTGGGGTTCGGCAAGCCCTCCTTCAGATCGTACGGTGCAGCGAGGAACGAGCTGCGCAGTCCCAGGCTCCACAGCAGATCGGTCACCTGTTGCGCGCCGCTGTAAGCGTTCGTCGCGCTCACCTTTGTGAGGAGCAGGTTCGCGGCGGCGTTGTCGCTCTGGGTGAGCATGTTCTTCAGCAGCGTGGCCGTCTCCGCGTCGAGCGGTAGTTCACGCGTTCGGTAGGTTTCGACGGCGATGCCAACCTTCATTGTGCTCAGACCCGCGAACGCCACGTCACAGTTGATGCACAGCTCCTGGCCCGTGGACAGGTCCTTGGCGAAGATCCCGGGCACGCCGGTGAAGTCCACCAGCGTTGTCCTCAGCGCCGCCACTAGTATCTCAGTCGATGCCTCGGGGGCCGACTCCTCAACCACGATCAGGTCTACGTGCCGCTCCTCGGGCTTCGCGGCGAGGATCGCGGCGACCATCAACGGCACGGACGCTTCGATGTCCAGCTCCGTGCCCGCCATCGCGGGCCGGAAGGTGCCCTGTTCGGGGAGTGCCACCGGCTGCATCGGTTCGTGGTCGTAGCGTTGCGACGTCCGCTCGAGATAGGCATCCACGCGCTCCCGCGAGTAGAGCACCACGGCGTTCACCTCGATCGCCTCCGGAGGCTCGGCGCGGACCTGGGCGATGAGGTAGTCCAGGAAGGCCTGTCCGCCCGTCTCGGCCATCAGTGCTTCGTCGAGGTTCTCCGCCGTGGCCGGCAGGTCCACCCGGAGCTCGACCATCTCGGGGAGTATCTGGGGAAGCGTCACCGAACCATACGTAACGGAGACCGGTACCGTGTACGCCTGCTCAACGGCGGCCAGCGCCTGTTCGCGCAGCATCCCGCCCATCGGCATGCCGTTGATTGAGAGGCCCGGCGGCAGTACGGATTGACTGGACTGCCACGTCGTGAACAGCCATGCCGCCCCAAGGACCACTACGGAGAGAAAAAGCAGCGTCAGGAATCCCAGCGCCGACCGCCCGCGCCGTCTCACGGTGCTCCTCCATCGTCTCTTGTCCGCTCGTCCATCATCGCGCGAGTATACCCCGGAACCCCCTCGCGGCCCAAGGCCGGCTACCGCGACAGCCCCTTTGTGGGCTTCGCTTCCCCGGTGTGGGGCTTCCCGCCGAGCCCACCCCACATCGCCGCCGGCGCCCTCCGGTGCTATAATCGCAACACACCGAGCTCACCAAAGGAGATTCGCGTGGAACCGATACAGGACCTGCCCTTCGAGATGGCCGTTGCCGAGCTTGAATCCGTCGTGGCGCTGCTGGAAGGCGACAGCCTCACCCTCGATGAGACGGTGACCCTCTACGAGCGCGGTCGAGCGCTGGCCGCTCACTGCCAGACGCTCCTTGACGGGGCATCGCTCAAGGTCGAGCAGCTCACCCGCGCTGCCTCCGGCGAGGATGTCGCCGTGCCACTCTCCGTGGAGCCGGCCGGATGACAATCCAATCCGGGCGCCGCCGACGGCTGTTGCCTCTCGCTGCAGCCGTGCTGGCGATCACGCTGGCGTGCGCCATCCCCATCCCCACCGTCCAGCCCCTCACCGTGACCGATCTCGTTGAGGAGACGCACCAGGTCCTCCTGGGCGACGAACAGCGCGCCGAGATCCGCCTACGTCTGCTCTCAGACACTCTGGCCGTTCGCGCCGGTGATGACGCCGGTCTGCTCAGCGGCAGCTTCCGCTACAACGTGACTGAGTGGGCGCCCAAGGTGGATCAGACCTCCGAGGACGGCACCCTCCGCGTGACCGTCGACCAGGGTCTGGGATCGCAGATACTCCTCGGCAAGGACGACGCCTACCAGAACACCTGGGACGTTCGACTCGGTCGCGCCGTGCCCATCGATCTGGAGGTGGACATGGGCACCGGCATCGCCGACCTGGATATGACCGGCCTGCCCTTGACGAAGCTCTCCGTCACCTCGGGCAGCACCGATCTGAGTCTGGCTTTTGCGACCCCCAATCCCGAGCCGCTCGGATCGCTCAGGCTGACGGCCGGCACCGGCACTGTCACGGCGACCGGGCTGGGCAACGCGAATTTCGACACGTTCTCGACCCTCGGCGGCACCGGCACCCTGGACCTCGACTTCTCAGGCGCCCTCCAGCGGTCGGCCGTGGCCGACATCAAGGCCGGCGCCGGCAGCATCACCCTGCGCGTGCCCGCCGACCTGGGCGTCCGAGTGACGCTCTCCGGGGTCTTGTCCGTCGCCAAAGTCCAGGGAACCGGCTTCGCGGAGGAGTCCGAGGGCGTCTACGTCAACGCCGCCTACGGTATCTCGCCATTGACCCTGACCGTCCGCGTTGGAACCGGGGTCGGCGCCATCACCCTGATCTCTCAGTAGCCAGCAGGAGGCCACTATGGCGTTCCGTCGCCGCCCGTTTCGTCCCGGCCGACTCCGGCCCGGCCGCACACTCCGGCAACCCGCCGTGCCGCCCATGATCCGCCGCGCGCTGGCTCACGCACACCAGGCGCTCGTCGCCGGCCGGCCCGATGAGGCGGCCCGTATCTACACACGTCTTGCCGATGAGGCCTATGCCCGCGGACGTGATCGCGCCGGGCTCCAGATGGACCTGGAGACCGTGCGCGCGCTCCTCGCCGCGGGTGATTTCGGCGGCGCAGCGGACCAGGGCCTTCGCGCACTCGAGCGACTGCTGGCCGAGGGCAGGCTCCCTGCGCGGACCAGGCCAGTCGTGGTGCGCATCGAGCAGGCGATGATCGACCAAGGTGCCCAGGAAGCGGCCCAGGATTTCCGACGCCGGGTCGAGGAGCTCCTGACGGCGCACGGTCACACGTGGGATAGCATCCCGGACCTCCCGCAGCGATCGGGGGCGGCGTCTGGGTCCACCGACCGCGGACGCTTGCCGGCTCAATGCCCCACCTGCTATGCGCCGCTGCGTACAGACGAGGTGGACTGGGTCGAGGCGGATCGCGCCCAGTGCACCTATTGCGGCAGCATCGTGCTGGCCGAGTCGCCGGCGCGGTGACCGCCTACGTCACCATCACCCATGAGGACGGGACGCCGCTCCCTCTTCGCGTTCGTCGCTGTGATACCTTCTTCTGCAGGCTGCGTGGCCTTACCTTCCGCACGCAGCTGCCCGACGGCGACGGGCTCCTCTTTGTCGAGGATCGTGAGAGCCGCCTCGGCGCGGCCATCCATATGTTCTTCGTATTCTTCTCCATCGGTGTCGTCTGGCTCGATGATGACGGCGTCGTCGTCGACACGGCCGTGGCGCGCCCGTTTGGTCCCTACTACGCGCCCTGCGGCCCCGCCCGCTACTTCCTGGAAGGCCCGACGGACCTCGTCGACTGGGTGAGCAAGGGTGAACGGCTTCTCATCGGCTAGGGTAGTTTCTCGATCCCGCGGGGGCGCGTCATGTCGACGCCAGGCCCAGCCAACGGCTCGCGCGGGACAACAGTCCAGCGCTCTGCTTCTCCGCCGGGTCCTCGTCGTCACCGGCCTATTCTTCTGCTTCGCGTCGGCCCAGCCAATCCTTGCCGGTCCGCTACCCGACGCCGCCGCGCCCCCGGGCCACCACATCGTCCAGCCCGGCGAGACCCTCGCCGGCATCGCCGAGCGGCACGGCTTGGACGCCCTCGAGCTGGCCCGTTCCAACGGCCTGCGCAGCCCACGCCGCCTCTATCCCGGCCAGGTGCTCGCCTTGGTCGGAGCGGCGTCGCTGCACGGGGCGACGCGTCCCCTCGCCGCCGGCGAGACGCTGCTCGATGTGGCGCAGGCGGCGGGCGTCGATCTCCAGAGTGTCGCGCTCGCCAACGGCCTGCTCCGCCCGACGGCGCTCCCGCCCGGACTGTCACTCTGGCTCCCCGACCCGCGGGTAGGCACGCTGCCGCATCCCTCGGCCCTCGCTGCGACCGGTGCCGGTCCCGCGAGTTCTTTGCCGTATCCCGTCCTCTCGCTTTCCGTGACGCCGAATCCCGTCGCTCGCGGCGAGACACTTGTCATCACCATCGAGACCGCTGAGCCCGTCGCCTGCACGGTCACCTTCCTCGACAGCCATGAGGCGTGTGTCGGCTCCGGCGACACGGCCTGGTTTGCGCTCATCGGCCTGCCCGCCCTCCTAGATCCGGGTCTCGTCGACGTCACCCTCATGCTCACCTCGGCCGCCGGCGATGTCGCCCTCACCGTCCCCCTCCGCGTGGCGTCGGGGCGCTATGACTACGAGCGCATCGATCTCCCGCCCGACCGCCAGTCCCTCCTCGATCCCGCTCTCAGCCAACGCGAGCGCGACCTCATCGCCCGCATGCGGGGCCATAGATCCAGTGACCGTCTCTGGCAGTACCCTTTCACGCGACCCACCGACGCCGCCATCACCTCCTTCTACGGCTCGCGCCGCTCGTACGGCTACGGCTTCGGCAGTACCCACGCTGGGTCCGACTTCGACGGTGAGGGTGGGGAGCCCGTGCTGGCCCCCGCGGACGGCGTCGTGATCCTCGCCGAGCAACTGGTTGTCCGGGGCAACGCGATCCTAGTCGACCACGGCTGGGGCGTCGTCAGCGGCTTCTGGCATCTCTCCAGCATCGGCGTTGGCGTGGGGGACTCTGTCTCACAAGGGCAGCAGATCGCCACCCTCGGTAACACCGGCCTCTCCACCGGCGCCCACCTCCACTGGGAGCTCTGGGTAAACGGCGTCGCCGTCAACGCACTCTCCTGGCTTGAGCCCGACGGCCCCGGCGACAGCCTACCTCTACCATGACCGTGCCGCCTGATGACCTTGCCGGCTACACCCGACCCACCGGTCGCTTCGGCGGCACCGTCCGCTACCTCCCCGAGACCGGCTCCACCAACGACATTGCCCTCGAGGCCGCGCGCGCCGGGGCCCCAGATGGCCTCCTGGTCCTCGCGGACCGCCAGATCGCGGGCCGGGGCCGTCTGAAGCGCCGCTGGCTCGCCCCAGCGGGCAGCAGCCTGCTTCTCTCTCTCCTCTTCCGCCCGCGTGTCCCTTTCGCCTGGTCCGCATCGCGGGCGACCATGGCCTGTGGCCTGAGCCTCCTCGACGCCGTCAGGCTCGTCACGGGTCTAGACCTCCGCCTCAAGTGGCCAAATGATCTGATCGTGCACCCGCTCGGCGACCCCTCCCGCTGGTACAAGCTCGCCGGTATGCTCAGCGAGATCGCACTGGACGACGCAGGTAAGCCAGAGGCCCTCATCGTCGGCATCGGTCTCAACGTCAACATCTCCGCCGCCGACCTTGCTTCCCTCGCTCCCAACGCCGGCAGCCTCTCTGCACTCGTCGGCAGCAAAGTCAGCCGCACCGCGGTCCTCGACGCCTTCCTCACCCGGCTCGATGTTCTCCACGAGGCCCTCCTCGCCGGACAGGACCCATACCTGGACTGGTCGCAGCATCTCGCCTGGATCGGTCGGCCCGTCACGATCCAAGCCGGCGATGAGACCGTCATCGGCGAGGCCCTCGGTGTCGATTCCGACGGTGCCCTCCTTATCGGCACGCCATCCGGCACCCGCCGGTTCCCCGCCGGCGACGTCACCCTCCGTCCAGCGGTCTGATACGCGCCCGTGGCGTGGTCGCCCGCCGGGGCGATTCAGGACGGGGTTGACGTTTGTCCCCGCCCCAATCCACGCTATGATTGGTTAGAATCCACACAGACCATTCTGAGGTGTCCGTCACCATGCGCTACATCGTCGTCTCCGATATCCACAGCAACGCTCCCGCGCTCGAGGCGGTCCTGAGGGATGCTCCCGCAGTCGATGCCATGATCTGCCTCGGCGACATCGTCGGCTACGGCCCCGATCCCAATCTCTGCATCCAGCGTATCCAGGACTACGACCTGACCACCCTGTGCGGAAACCACGACCAGGGCTCCATCGGTCAGGCCGATGTGCTCATCTTCAACCGAGACGCTCGCGAGGCGCTGAGCTGGACACAGCAGGAGCTGACGCGGGAGAATCTGAACTTTGTGCGCAGCCTCTCACCTGCCGGGCAACTGGACGGCGTCCCCGGCATCATGCTCGCTCACGGTAGCCCACGCGATCCCGTGTGGGAGTATGTCGTCGATCAGTCGGCGGCGGCGCAGAACTTCAGGCAATTCCGGTTCGACGTCCTGCTCGTGGGGCACTCGCACCTGCCCTTGGTCTTCGATTGGATGGGCGATGACCAGGATGTCCGCGTGCACCGGCCCGAGTTGGATGCGCCGGTCATGCTCGAGGGACGACGCCTGATCCTGAACCCCGGCAGCGTCGGTCAGCCGCGCGACGGGAACCCCAAGGCCAGTTACGCCGTCTTGGATACGGAGGCGGGCACGTGGCTGCCGCGCCGCGTTGAGTACGCGGTGGAGATCACGCAGGAGCGCATGCGCGCCAAGGGGCTGCCCAGGCGCTTGATCGACCGTCTTGAGCTGGGAAGGTAGTCCGCTGTCATCGCACCACCTACTGACCGTGATACACCGTCGACCAGGAGGATGCACATGAGACAGGCAAGACTCAGATGGATCGTTGGATTGACGTTGGTCGTTGCCGTCGTCGCCGCGGGGTGCGGCAAGGCATCAATCTATGAAACCGGCAGCGCTCCGATGGCGTACGACGCGGCCGAGGAGATGCTCGAACGCGAGGCGATGCCCGCCGAGCCCCAGCCCGGCGCGGTGAGTGCCGACGCCACTGGCGCGGAGTTCGTCGATCGCATGATCATCTACACTGGCGACCTCTCGCTGGTCGTCAAGGACACCGAGGCTGCGCAGGAGGACGTGGTGGCGCTGGCGGAGGACGCCGGCGGTTACGTCTCCAATGCCGACAGCTACGCCTATGGCGAGGGACTGCGCCGTATCAATCTGACGCTCCGCGTCCCCGCCGACGCCTTCAACGACACCATGGCCGCCCTTCGCGGCATGGCGCTCGAGGTCACACAGGACTCTGTCGGCAGCGACGACGTCACGCAGGAGTACGTCGATCTCGAGAGCAGGCTCAAGGCGCTGGAGGCCAAGGCCGAGCGCCTCGAGGAGCTGATGGACGAGGCCGAGGACACCGAGGCGGTGCTCGCCGTCTACGAGGAGCTCAGTGAGACCCACATCCGCATCGAGGAGACCAAGGGTCGGATGCAGTATCTTGAGCGCCGCTCCTCCATGGCCACGATCACGGTCCGACTGGAACCCGATGAGCTGGCCCAGCCCGTGGAGATCGCCGGCTGGCGTCCCCAGGGCATCGCCAAGCGCGCTATCGAGGCTCTTGTCGGCACCCTCCAGGCGCTGGCGACCGCCGCGATCTGGATCGTGATCTACGTCGCGCCCGTCGTGCTCATCATCGGCTTCTTCATCTGGCTGCTGATTCGCATCCTTCGCGCCATCTTCGGCCGCCGCAAGAAGCGCAAGGCGAAGGACGCCGAACCCGAGGCGACGCCCGCCGAGTAGGGTGAGACGGTCCCCTGGTTTTTCGAGCGAGACCCTTAGGGTTTGGGAAAACCCTAAGGGTCTGTTCGTGATCCCGGCCCAAAGCCTGCACAGCAGCTTTGGACCGGGATCCGTGCGGAGTCCACGGCTAACGCCCCTGCCACACCAGCCGGTTCTCCGCCACCACCGCCTCCGCCTCCCCCGCCGTCTGGAGCGACGTCAGCGCCGCGTTCACCGTCGTCTGGGACAGCAGCAGGAACTGCGGTGCCGTGAACGTCACCTCGAAGTGCTCGGCCACGGCCCGCAGCACCTCGCCCGGCGTCCGTGGATCCACAATCGCCTCGCGCACCACCGACACAATCTCACGTAGCCGTGCCGCCGTCGCCGATACCAGTGGCCTAACATCCTCCACCGGTGCCCCGTGCCCCGGCACCACCCGGTCGTATGCCAGCTTGGGTAGCCGCACCAGCGTCGCTAGCCACGCGTCCACGTCATAGCAGAATAGGATCGGATGTCGTGCCATCGTCTCCTGCGGGAAGACCGCGTCGCCGCAGAACAGCGTCCGCCCCTTGGGTGCCGGTGCGCTTGCGGCCGGATACCCTATGCCGACCTGCGCCGGTGCGTGCCCAGGCAGCGCCTCCACCTGCACCTCGATGCCGGCGACCGCCAGGTCCCCCGGCACCATCGTCGCCGGCATCGTCGCCAGGGCGTCCCTCGCCAGTGTGAACTTCGACCGCAGCTCCGAGATCGGTGCCGCGCCGCCGTGGAGGAAGATCGGCTCCAGCAGCGGTAGGTGGGCATACGCGCCCGCCAACGGCGGCGCAATCACAGGCACGCCCTGCCTGCGTGCCGTCCACGCGGCCCCGCCGAAGTGGTCGGCGTGGCCGTGCGTTATCAGGACTCCGGCGAGCGCTGCCCCCAGCGGCTCCAGTTCCCTGAGCGCCTTGCGCGCGGCGTCCCGGTCCAGGCCGGCATCCACCATCAATGCCCGGTCACCGGGTGCGATGACGCCGATGTTGGACCCCGAGGTCACGGCGTAGGTGCCGTCACCGAAATCGTGCGATTGCGTTCTGGCCATGCTCTCCTCCCGAGTCCGACTCTCCGTGGCCGTGCCTCACCTACTGTGGCCGGCGTCCGGCCGAGCCACCCGCCACGCGGGGCGTGCGACTGTGGCCTCTCCCGCCGCGCTGACGGTCAGGACGACCAGGTCCGGCATCGCCAGCGAGGCCCAGAAGCTCCAACCGATCGCGGCGTTATGCTGCCGTACCATCAGCGCCAGCAGATTCCCGTGCGTGCCGATAACGATCTTCGCCCCTGGGCGCGCGCGCTGCAACCCGTCCAACACAGCAGCGCCGCGTGCCTGGGCTGCCGCGTTGGACTCCCCGCCCGGGTGTGCGAAGGTGAGATCGCGCCACGTCGCCGCCACCGCCTCTCGGAAAGCCTGCGTCCCTGCGACTTCCTCATCGCCGAGCCGTCGCTCGCGGAGATCCGGTTCGATCACCACGGGGAGTCTCAGGAGGTCGGCCAGCGGGCGGACCGTCCGCCGCCCGAGGACGAACCCGACGAGGACCAGCGACAGCAGGCTCGCTACCACGCCGATGGCGATGTTGCGCCCGACGGCGGTGGCGAGCGCGAACGCCTCGGTCTTCGGGATGGCGGTCACGGCCGCCCAGTCGGTGCCCTCGATGGGGGCGTAG
>Ga0180435_10000336_pt1 | contig 48819 bp, 41 predicted proteins | sample SS_ome_3_FD_132467 | JGI IMG/M metagenome (GOLD analysis project Ga0180435, IMG submission 132467) | Hypersaline lake sediment archaeal communities from the Salton Sea, California, USA - SS_3_S_1 metaG | ecosystem: Environmental > Aquatic > Non-marine Saline and Alkaline > Hypersaline >... | reverse complement strand
GTGGAAGCGGCAGTACTACGAGGGTGGCAGCGGCTACAGCGACGCGTGCGTCCTGCCCGACGGCCGAATCGCTATCCTTTTCGAGAAGGATGGCAAGGCTAATCTGGGGTTCATGATTGTCCCAGCCCCGCCCGCGAAGCCCTGAGCTTGCCTGCCCCGAGGTTGTCGAGGCGGTCGAACGGGCCACACCGCCGAAGAAGTAGAGGCGGCATTGTGCCGCTTCATAGATGAGGAAAAACAGAGCGAAGAAGATAACCATTGGTATCATTGCAGCATGGCAAGTGAAATGATGCACAACATCGTGAGGCGGCTGTCTTCTCGTGGTCGCGCCGGCGCCGCAGACGCACGGGCGTGGGGACCAACTCCGGGCGGCAGATGGACGTCGGTCGACGCGCTGCGGGGTCTGACCATGGTCGCAATGCTGATGGCGAACTTCGTCAACGACCGCGCATTGCGGGTAGCGGACCTGCCCTCTTGGGTGCGTCACGCGGGGGCGCCGGACACGATGACGCCACCGGATGTCATCTGGCCGCTGTTCACGTTTCTGCTGGGGCTGTCGATTCCGCTGGCGGTCGAACACCGTCGCAGCGTGGGTGAATCATGGGGATGCATCGCGCTGCACGTGCTGTGGCGGACCGCGTCACTGATGATCATCGGGGTCCTGACCGGAACTGCCTGGTGCCACGGCGGACAAGCCCGGCCACTGGCCATGTCCGTCGACGTGTGGAATGCGCTGATGGTGGTCGGTTGCATTCTCGCCTGGGCCCGGTTGCCGCGGGCGACGGGCCGTTGGAAGCGCATCGAGGTGCTTGTGCGACTCGGCGGGGCGGGTCTGCTCGTGTGCTTGGCCGCTATCTACCGCGAGGGCCCGGAGTTGCATTGGATACGCCTCCGCTGGTGGATTCTCGGGACGCTTGCCTGGGGATACCTGGCAGCGGGCATTGGGTACCTGCTGTTGCGGCGCCGCCCCGCGGCCATCGTGGGATTGGCCGCTCTCTGCATCCTGAGCTACATTGGCGATTGCAGCGGCGCCACCGGCAAGATTGCCTGGTTGGCGTGGTTGCGCTGGAAGCTTGAAATAGGGGGCCCCATCGGTATATGGGCGGCCATGGCGGTGTGCGGTGTCGTGGTGGGTCACCTGTTCACCGCGGGCGCCGGGTCACTGCACCCCTCTCGACGGGTGCTGTGGATACTTGTTTTCGGCGTGGGGTTCTATTCCGCCGGTTTCCTGTTGCGGCCGTTGTACGGATGCAGCAAGGGTGGAACCACTCCGACCTGGGCGCTGTACTCAGTGGCTATCGGCTGTGTGCTGGCCGCGGTGTTTCACATGCTGGCGGACGGTCGCCGACGGCGTTGGGCAGCGCCGCTGGTCTATGTCGGCCGTAACTCGCTGCTTGCCTACCTGATCCACGAGCTGCTTTATCCGCTGGTGACACTGCTCGGCCTCAAGCTCCCTGACTCGGGCCTCGCTGGCGCCGCGCGCAGCATCATCATTGCCGCCGCAGTCGCCACCGCCGTCGGCATCTCCGCGCGGCTGCGACTGCTCAGGCTCCGGCTCTGAGCTAATCGAACAGCCGCTTCTATATTTCCGCCTCAAGGATCGCCTTGTCGCCCGGCTTGGGACGCTCCAGGCAGAACGTCCGCACCTGCGCTGCCGGCACCGATGCGCTTTCATTGATCCAGCCCATGGGTCATATCTGAAACCATGTTCGAGGCCTTGAATCTCCACAGCTACTCCTTCTCGTTCCGCACTATCGGGCAGCTCGCGGGCAGCACACCCGCCAACAAGCGCCGCCAGTGCGAGAATCATGAGCTTATCATAGATGGTCCTCGTAGCTTCCACGAACTCGGGATTATCAAACAGCTTCACAAAGTCGCGTCGGCGAGAGTCTTCAAGAAGCCGAAAACGCCGCACCTGATAAAAACGGTCGCCGATTGGCCGGTAAATGCTCCAAAATGTTCCAAGGAACACGTGTGGGCCAGTAACAGAACATCTTCGAAGGATGCTCGCCCCCCATAGCCATCAGGAGATGGGCCCTACCTCTTCCTCAACACCGGCCGTAAGAACCAGCGCACTATTGTTCCACCTTCCCACATTTCTCATCGCTGGTAGATCGGCAACTGGCGGTACGTCACGGTTAGCGCCAACACGGTCATCGATGTCGAATAGACGTCGCCGTAACTATCGTAGCGACACGACCCGTCGGGGCCCTGCCAACTGAGCAGGTGCTTGTAGAGCAGCGGTGCGAAGCGCTCCCAGTACGTCCCGCCGAGTTGAAACATCGCTTGGGAGGCGTAGTAGATTCCGTAAGCCCGGTAGTGGGGTGCTGTGAACAGGGGGCCCTGGGCCTGCCCGAGGAGGTAGTCGCCGCATCGGCGGTTGATCTCGTCGTCGTGGCGGCCGCACAGCTCGCGGCAGAGGAGGGCCGCGGCCGACATCCTAGGCGATGCATTGCCCTCGCCCGGCTGATAGTCAAAGCCGCCCTTTCCGGGATTGTGGCACCGGTTCACGTATTCGATCGCCTTCTTGATCGCCTCGGCCGGTACCGGCGCCCCGTTCAGGCGCGCTGACCGAAGCGCCATAACGTTCCAGCCGCTGATGGAGAGATCGCTGTCGGTGGCGTCCGGCGTGTAGCGCCAGCCGCCGGCGTACTTCTCCTCCTTCTGTATGGCCTGCGCGTCCAGGATGACCTTGAGCGCCTTCGGCAGCACCGCGTCGATCTTCTTCTGCCGCTCGGGATCGACCATGCCCGAGACTTCGGACAGGAAGAGCGTGGCGATCGCGTGCGAGTACATCCGCCCGTAGGGGTTGTCACGGCCCAGCCAACCCTTCGCGGCGCCCCCGTATGGCCCCTCCGACGGCGTCGCCAGGATGAAATCGATGCAGCGGTTCACCACGTCCCCATACAGCCCCTGCCCCGGCGTATGGCCAACCGACAGAAACGCCATGCCGGCCAGGCCGACCACCGCGTTTATGTTCCTGACCTCGTGGCCAAAGACATCGTCCGTTCTTCCTCCCAGTCGAGCGGCCATGAAGGCGAGCGCCCTCTGCACTGCCCGATCGACGCCCGGGCGGTACTTCGCCAGCGCCGCCGACTCGGTGTCGGCGCGGCCCGAAACAGGGACCAAGAGCAGCATGACTGCGGCTGTAAGAACCATGGCTTTCTTCATCGCGCTCTTACCCTTTATCCATGAAGCGGCACGATGCCGCCTCTACTTCGCCGGCGGCGTGGCCCGTTCGACCGCCTCGACAACCTCGGGGCAGGCAAGCTCAGGGCTTCGCGGGCGGGGCCGGCAGGATCGTGAACCCCAGCTTGATCTTGCCGTCCTTCTCGAAGAGCACCGCCACGCGGCCGTCGGGCAGGACGGCGATGTCGCTGTAGCCCGAACCACCCTCGTAGTAGACCTGCTTCCACGGCCATGTCTTCCCGTCGTCGTAACTCGCGAAGAGCGTCCCCCGCGCGCGCGCCATGGTGACCCCCGGACCGGAATACAGGAGGATCCCCGGCTTGCCGTCCTTCGGCCACGAGTGGCGAATGATCGCGCCCTGGCAGTTCGTCTCGGGCAGGTCCTTGACCAGCCACATCTCCTTCGTGTCCTGCAGGCCGAAATCGGCAATGATCGTCTGGCCGCGATTGGGCTTGAGAACACGTCCGTTGAAGAGAATCGAGCCGTCGGTCATCTCGGCGCAGAGAGCTTCCACCATGCACCTGGCATTGGCCAACGACGGGCAGTCCAGCAACATGCCGCCCATCTGCCACGTCTCGCCGCGGTCGTCGCTGTAGAGAACGCCCGTTGTCATCGTGCTCGGAGTCGTCGCGCAGAGCGGCATGATGAGGCGGCCGGCGGTCTTGCCACGCTCGGTCATGATGCCCGCGCCCGCGCTGGGTCCCCCCATGGTGATGCCGGGCCGAAGCGATTTGCGGATCATCTCGGTGATGTCCTTCTCCTTGCTCCAGGTCTTACCGTCGTCATCGCTGTAGTAGAGAACCATCCTGGCCTTCCAAAGTCCCGTCCCGCCAACCCACCGTCCGCAGCTGAACCAGATACGGCCCGTCTTCATGTCCACGATGGGGCACGGGTTGTTGACCGAGAGGTCCCCGTTATCGAGGATCACAATCTCGGGGCCCCAGGTCTTGCCGCCGTCCTCGCTGCGCTTCACTACCCCGTCGTGATCGCTGACGTCGTTCTTGTCGAGCCGGCGCGCCTCGGCGAAGGCCAGGATCGTGCCCTTTTTCGAAACCGCAAGCGCCGGAATCCGGTAGGACGCCGCCCTGCCGTACACTGCCTTCTTGAATTTGCCCGAGCCCTCGCCCACCATGATCTCCTGGATGGGGGCGGCGGACTTGAAATCCGTCTTCAGATTGTCGGAGAGCTTCTCCGCTGTCAGCTTGATGCTCTTGATCTTGCAGGGGGTGAACAACGCGTCGAACCAGAGGTGCAGCCTCGCGTCCGGATCGATCGGCTGCTCGTTCACCTGCTTGTCATCGTAGTAGAACGAGATTCTGTCGCCGCGCCGCGTGACGGCTATCGCGTGCAGGTTCCCGTCGAACGCGCTCTTGTCGAGAGGCACAGAGAAGCCCTCCAGAGGCAGGGGCACCTTGGCGACACGGAGGATCATCGGGCTGCCGGCCTTCCAGAAGCAGAGCGAGCCGCGATCGGAGATCTGGATAGCCGGGACACGCCAGTCCGCCGCGGCGGCCGCGGAGAAGACGACCTTGAACTCGAAGTCGCCCACGGCCGACTTGGCCGTATTGAACCGCGACCAGTTCGGACGGCCCTTAAACTCCGGCCCTGTGACGTAGAGGCCGTTCACCGTCTCGCCCTCGCACAGATAGACCTCGTCGGTGGATTTCGTGGCACCGGGGAGAAGCGCCTTCTTGTCCAGCACGCCGTCCTTGATGATCCAGAGCTCCTCGGTGGACGAGAGACCCGTCAATTTGCTTCCGGGCCCCTTCGGGCCTTCATCCGTCTCTTTGGGCCAGGGCTTGCCCACGAACTTGACTCCCTTGCAGTGAAGGGTCAGCTCGCCGATGCCCGCCCACGTGGGCTGTCCGTTGATGTTCGAGAGCGCCCGCAGACGGAAGTAGCGGCCCTTGACGGCAGCGTCGAACTTCACGACGCTCTCGCCCACCTCGTTCGCGAATGTGCCCTTGGCGATCGGCGTGCCCTTCGCAAGAGGCTTCTTCGCCTCGGGCCGGTCGCTCAGGTAGACCTCGTAGTCCTTGATATTCCCGTTCTTGCAGGACGCGGGCCTCGTGAGGTGGGTGAAGCCCGTGATCTCGTACGACTTGCCCAGGTCCACCACGATCTCGTGGGGTAGCGGCTTCGCGACGCCGCTCCACCAGACCGCGTGCCAGATCGTCCCCGGATTGCCGTCCATCGCCTTGAAAGCCTCCAGACCCGGATGCTCGCTGTCCGCACGAATCTTCACCTCAACAACCTGATCCTCGGCCTGCGCAGCCGTGCATGCCAGCATCACAATCGCTGCCACCACTCCTCTTCTCATTGTCGTCATCTCCTTGGCTATACTGATTCGTCAGACAAGTCAGACCTGTCGGGCAGGTCCGACCGACTCCTGGCCCCTGCCAGACCTCCGCAGCCCCGATCACGCCGCGTGCGGCGGGTATCGGGACGAAGGAGGGACTCCTGTTTACGGCGTGGCCCGTTCGACAAGCTCAGGGCTAGCAGGCGGAGGAGGCAAGATGGTGAAGCCGAGCTTGATCTTGCCGTCCTTCTCGAACAGCACCGCCACCTGGCCGTCGGGCAGAGCGAGGATGTCGCTGTAGCCCGAGCCGCCCTGGTAGTACACCTTCTTCCAGGGCCACGTCTTCCCGTCGTCGTAGCTGGCATGCAGCGTGCCCTGGGCGCGTGCCGTGGTGCTTCCGGGGCCAGAGTAGAGGAGGATGCCCGGCTTGCCGCCTGTCGGCCACGAGTAGCGCATGACAGCCCCCTGGCAGCTGGCGTGTAGCAACTCCTTCGGCTCCCAGTGCTTCGTTGCGTTTCCATCGCCGCCGTCTGCAACGATGACCGCGCGGCGGTTTACCGGGCCGCCGCCGAGGCCGACGAAGAGCAGCGACCCGTCCGTCAGCTCTGCGCATCTCGACTCACCTGCGTCTGCGCTCAGCGTCGGGCCAGCGTTCCAGGCCGCACCGCTGTCGTCGCTGTAGACGATCCTGTGGTTGATCGAGATGATAAGCCGCCCCGCGCGCTTCCCACGCTCGAGCACGATGCCCGCGGCCGGCCACGTGGTGCTGACGGGCTGTCCGCTATGGACCTGCTTGGCCAGCGTCTCGGTCATATCTTTCGACTTGCTCCACGTCTTGCCGTCGTCGTCGCTGTAGGCGAGATACAGGCGAGCGAACTTGCCGTCGCCCCGGTGCATCCAGACCCAAATCCGGCCGGTTTTCGGATCCACAACCGGGTTCGGGTTGTTGATCGAGTTGACGCCGTCGTCCAGGACCACGATCTCATGGCCCCAGGTCTTGCCGTTGTCCTCGCTGCGCTTAAGCACCGCGTCGTTGTCGCCGAAGTCGTTCTTGTGGAGCCGGCGTGCCTCGGCGAAGGCCAGGATCGTGCCCTTCTTCGAGACCGCGAGCGCGGGAATACGGTATGACGCCGCCCTGCCGTATACGGCCTTCTTGAATTTGCCCGAGCCTTCGCCCAAAAGGATCTCCTGGATGGGCGCGGCGGACCGGAAGGCCGTCTTCAGGTTGTCACTGAACTTCTCCGCGGTCAGCTTGATGTTCTTGATTTTCGTGGTGACGTTCAGACTGTCGAACCAAATCCGGAGGTTCGTGTCCGGGTCGATCGGCTGCTCGTTGATCTGCTTATCGTCGTAGTAAAATGAGATCTTGTCCTTGACGCGCTTCACGACGATCGAGTGCAGGTTGCCGTCGTATGGGTTGTTTCCCGTCTTCATACCGCAAAGCTTTAGCGGCAGGGGCTGCTTTCTGAGGCTCATCCAGATCGTGGCGCCGTCCCGGGAAAAGACCAGTCGGCCGCGGTCCTGAATGTGAACGACCGGCATGGCCGTGCCTAGCCCGTCCGGACAGGCGAAAACCACCTTGAACTCGCAATCGCCCAGGGCCGACTTGGCCGTCATGAAGCGCGACCAGTTCGGGCGGCCTTTGTACGAACGGCCACTGACGAAGAGACCGTCGACTGTCTCGCCCTCGCAGAGATAGACCTCGTCGTTAGATTTCGTGGCCTCGGGCGTCAGCGCCTCCTTGTTCAGCACCCCGTCCTTGACGATCCAGAGCTCAGCCGCGGTGGCGGCTGTGCAGACGAGCATGAGTATTACTGCGGTTAGTGTTCTCCGCATAGTTGTCTCCATTGTTGCATCATAGGACCTGTAGGACCTATCTGGTTCCTGAAATCTACCTCCCAATATCCTCCTGCGGCCCGGCATACTTCGCGAGCAGGTCGGGCAACTTTTCAGCCTCGTCCAGCGGGAACGCATAGAAGCGGTTGGGATCGAAGAAGGGCTGCCCCCGCAGGTGGTTCTTGGCGCCCGTGTTGCGGAACACGTTCCCGACCACCGCCATCGTGCACGTCCCGTCCAGAGGCCAGAACGGCCGGTTCACGTTCTCGAACAGGCAGTTCTGCGACAGCAGGTTCGTGCCCAGCACAATGAAGTGCCCGTACGCGCCAACGTTCTGATAACGGTTGTTGTAGTAGTGTGCGCGCAGCACCTGGCCGGCCGCCGGCGCCCGGCAGGCCGTGTTGCGGAACCAAGTGTGGTGAAGCGTGATCTGGGCGGTCGCCTTCGTGTCCCACCCGCACCCGAAGGTCTTGTTGTGATCGCTGAAGATGCACCAGGACACCGTGAAATACGTCGTGCCCATCCGGGTGTCAAGGCACCCGTCCCCGTGGCGGGAGAAGTGGCAGTGGTCAACCCACACATGGTGGGCGCTGTCCAACTGCAGGCCGTCCCAATCCTGCTTGAGTCCGGCCCAATCGCCTTCGAGATAGGTATCTCGGATAGTGAGATTGCGGAGGATAACGTTATGAACGCCCGGCCCTATGAAGAACCCGCCCTGCACAATGTGTCCGCTCTTGCCCACGCCGATGATGGTCTTGTCGGAGGCGACACGCACCTCCCTTCCCTTTGGTGTGATGGTGATGGCGCCTTTCACACGGATGATGCAGGGCTCCTTCATCCACGCGTATTTCTCGAGGTCGCTCTGGGTCGTAACCGTTACGACCTTGCCGCCCGCGCCGCCGGTGGTGCCGTTCTGACCCATGGCATCCACCGAGGCGAAGCCGTCGGGCCGGTCGGACCACTGCCGTGCGGCCTCCGCGCCGGTCGACGGCGCGACGTCCCCCGCCTCCGATTGCCCCAGGACACCCACCATGCCCGCGGGTCCTCCCCACTTCCGCTCCGCCGTGCGCCACCGCACGAAGAACGGCAGCGTCTCGCGCCCTTTGATCGGCGTGGCCGGCTCGAAATCGATCTTCATCCGGACCTCGTCATCCAATTGGTCGAAGGGGCCAGCGGCATTCGTGAAGTCGCTGACCGACATCTTCGTGCCCCCGGGCAACAGGTACTGGTGGCTGTTGAAGCGATGGCCCAGCTTCTTCGCGCCGTACGGCGCCAGGGCCGCAACGATCTTATCCATGTTCGACACGAGTTCCCGCCGAGCCGACTGCGGCAGCGGCGGGTAGAGCCCCGTCATGTCCTTCACCCGGATAAGCTGCGGTCTGCCTATGTGGAGCCGGATCAGAGGGCTGGCCGATTTCACCGCATAGTAGGTTGTTTCGACCGCCCGGTAGTTCCAGACCTTTAGCCCCGGGGAGTCGACCGGCTTCGGCTCGGCCCCTTCGCGCCATTTCATCGTGTGCCAGCCGGGGAGGGCACGCCGGTTCACGAACACCGCGGGAGGATTCCCGCTGCCCGGAAACGGCTTCATCCCCTCCGGAAAGAGCTGGTCCTTCAGCGCCATCGCGTCCCGGCTCCAGGGGTCCGCCAGCCCCAGCAGTCGCGCGAGCAGGGGGAACCCCTCGATCAGCGTGATCACATCCGCTCCAACCTCGGGGTAGTTGGCGCGCAGGGACCAGGGGAGGGCAATGAACTTCACGCCCTCGCAATGCAGTTGCAGATCCCCGATTCCGGCCCATGTGCCCTGCCCAGTGACGTTGGACAGCGCCCGCAACCGGAAGTAACGGCCCTTGACCGGGGCAGGGAACTTGACAACGTTCTCGCCGTCGGGCTCCGGAAACGCGCCCTTGAAGACCGGTTTGCCGATGTCCCCGGCCAGCGGCAGCGACGAGGTGTTGGGCCCCGACAGGTATGTCTCGTAGTCCTTGATCCTGCCGTTGCGCGAGCCCGGCCGTGGCAGGTAAGTAAACCCGCTGATCTCGTAGACCCCGCACAGATCCACCACGATCTCGTGGGGCAGGTCGGTCATCGCCGAGCGCGGCTTCCAGCGGGTGTGCCAGATCGATGCGGGATTGCCGTCCATCGCCCGGAATGCCTCGAGCCCGGGATGCTCGCTGTCTGCACGGACCTTGACGTAGACGACGCCCTGCCGCGTTCTGTCGCTGGCGGTCACCTTGGCCGGACGCGGCTCGCCCGTGGCCACGGACCAGGGCTTGCCGACGAACTTCACACCATCACAGTGGAGCGTCAGCTCACCGACCGATGCCCACGTGCACGATCCGCTCATCTCCGAGAGCGCCCGCAGTCGGAAGTACCGGCCCTTGGCGGGAGCGGCGAACTTCACCACGGTCTCACCCTTCGCAGTGAACGCGCCCTTGGCAACAGGCATGCCGTACTGCGACCGATCGGTCAGGTATGCCTCGTAGTCCTTGATGCGCCCCAGATGGTAGGGCCGCGGGACGTACGTGAAGCCGGTGATCTCGTAGGAGGATCCCAGGTCCACCACGAGCTCGTGGGGCAGAGAGGTAATGGTGGCGGGGAACTTCCAAGCCACATGCCAGATCGAGCGGGGGTCGCCGTCCATGGCCCTGAATGCCTCCATGCCGGGATGCTCGCTGTCCGCGCGGACCTTGACGTGGACGACCCGGTCCTCGGCCTGCGCAGCCGTGCATGCCAATGCCAATACTGCGACTATTACTGCTCTTCTCATTATCGTGTCCTTATGAATCGAGGTTTCGATGCCCAAGTTGCATCGCTATCATAGCGCCCGGCAGAGATGCGACAACCCATTTCCTTGATACGGTGGCTGGACCCTCCCCACTGGGTTTTTGGAGCATTTGTCGACTGTGGACAGTCAGTCGTCCCGCCTGCTCCGAAGGACCTGTGGGGCAGCACCGTTGGTTGAAGGGCAAAGCCCTGAGGGCTGTTAATCCCTGAAGCCTACTCGGCAAAGGTGCGGATGATGAGGAGAATGGAGGTGCCGAAGAGTACCGTAAAGATGAACATGCGGTAATGCTGCGGCTTGAGTACGCTGACAAGGACATAGCCGAGGAGTACACCCAGCGGGATCACCGGCAGCATTGGGACCAGCAGCATCAGTTTGTCCCTGTCCAGTCGGCCCATGGTCGCAAAGGGCATCAGCTTTACGGCGTTCAATATAAGAAAGAACCCGGCGGTGGTCCCTGCAAACTCCAGTTTTCCCAGTCGCTGTGGTAGAAGATAAACTTGCATGAGCGGTCCAGCCGCATGGGCCAGGGTTGAGGTGATTCCGCATCCCACCCCGAGCATACTGCTTTGCGGCCAACCGGGCTCTTTTCCTTGCCGCAGGCGCGGGGTTGCTCTGCTCTTGATGATGTTCCAGACTACGAATGACAGGCCTAAGAGACCAATCAGGAGCTTGAGCATCCGATCCGATACTTGTAGCAAAGCATTATCGGTCGAAACAAAGAGCACGCTCCCCATGACCACGCCGGCGAGCGTGCCCGGGATCAGGCGCCGGATCCGCCGCCATTCAATGTGCTTGCGGTAAAAGGCGACCGCAAAGATATCCATGACACACAGCGCAGGCAGCATGAACGCAATCGCCTCGCGCGCAGATGATGACCGATCCGGCCAAACCAGGATCATAATGGGAAGCGCCACCGTGCCGACAGGGAACCCGCCTTTGGCCATACCCAAAAGAAATACTGCAAATGCTACCCACATCATGATGCATCATAGTGTCGTGCACTGTTTATTCCAATCCCGGGTTACCATCTATTTCCGGCACTTAGTACAAACATTCTTCCCCGCCCTGCCTCGATCGCCAACGGCGGAGCGTTTCCAGTCCTGGCAGCCGAGTCTTCCCGCACATCTGTTGCAGGTGTGCCGAGATGTTTCGTGTCTCTCCAGCTCAGTTCCGTGCTGGCGTCGGCAGAAAAGCAAAACTCCGCACCCGTCGGATTGGATGCGGGGTCGCATGGTCAGTTGTAACTGAGCAGGCTAACTCCGGAAACGCCGGGCCAAAAAGGACAGGCAGGCCATGCTCCCCACGAGCAGAGGCAGCGTCGCAGATGCATCTGGCACGGGAACCTGTCCCCGCACAGATCAGGGCAAAGATCAGCGGATCCCGCCGCGTGAATCCGAGGAGAGATTGCGAGGCCACTGTTCTTCTTGAGCATTGCCGAGAGTGGGGCATTTCTCCGACGGATCGAATCAAGAAACTGACTGATGCGCTCTGTTCAGGCCTGCGAGGTCGGCAAAACATGTGACCCCGTCTGCTGGTCCGTGGGACATGAACGCATCAGGAGCGCAATTCGTTTGTATGTAACGCTTCGGCATCATCAGCAGAAGCGAGGCCGCCGTTCAGGCCTTGTGTACGGCAATACCCTGCGTTTCCAGGTAAGCCTTGAGTTCCGCTATCCCGATGATACCGAAGTGGAACACCGATGCGGCCAGCAAGATCGTGGCGCCGGCCCGGGTCGCGTCGTAGAAGTGCTGCAAAGTACCTGCGCCGCCGGAAGCGACCACCCCGGCGGAGGTTGCTTCCTTGATCTTGCGTATCAATGGTAGGTCAAAGCCTTCGCGCACGCCGTCGGTGGACTTGCTTGTGGGCAGGATGGTGCTTACACCATAACCGTCCACCTTTACGGCCCACTCAATCGCATCTGCGCCGGTCGCCGTCCGCCCGCCATCGATGTACACCTCGTAGCCGGACGGTAACGAGTCATTCCGGGCAGCGTCAATGGCCACGGTCAACTTGTCCGAGCCGAATTCAGCAACCATCTGACCAATTACTTCGGGGTTGCGGAAAGCAGCACTGCTGGTTGAGATCTTGTCCGCACCGGCAGACAGAACGGCCTGGGCCGATTTGACGTCCTTGATTCCGCCGCCAACGGTAAATGGTATGGTAGCGGCCTCGGCAACACGGCTGACCACCTCCAGCATGGTGCCTCGCCCTTCGACCGTTGCAGTGATGTCGAGCAGGGCCAGTTCGTCGGCCCCGGCCTCACAATAGGCTGTCGCGCATTCAACGGGGTCTCCGGCGTCGCGGATGTCGACGAAACGTATTCCCTTGACTACGCGCCCGTTCTGCATGTCCAGGCACGGCATTATTCTGACGGTATCGTCCATGGTGTAGACTCCTTTCAATACTTGAGTGTGGCCCATTGCATACCGAGTGTCGAATCTTTCCTTTTCGGTTAATCCGCTTGTTCAATCAGTGACTTGGGACAGAGATCAGGTTGGCCGTATCGGCGTCCGGAAACTGTAAACGGCGGCTGAGAAGTGCAGCACCTGAGGTCATAGGTATCCCCTGACGCCTAAGGCGTCAATTCTTCTTTCCTTCCTTCCCCATTTATGGGGCCTACTGTAGCGTCACCGGGAGCGAAGCGTCCGGGGGCGGATCTGCGGGCACCTCTGCGTGACGATCTGGCCTCCACCCTTATCCTCAGCCCCTGTACTTTGCGGTTTCCAGCGTTGTGCGGATTCCGGCAACCACGACGGATCGTCGTCTTCATACCAGCCGGTACGGCCGTGGGTCAGACCATTTCGGGCCAATATCTGAGCAAGGGTTCGCTCAGAAGGCAGCGGCGTGACGTGGTAAAGAGTGGCCATCCTCTCTCGTATAGCCTTCGGGCCGCAAGGCACGGCCGGGCTTTTCCAGTAAACAAGGTTGTCGCACGGTTGCCGGGGCACTATATTGAAGGCATAACCTGGGGGTCAATCACCAGTAAGCAAGGAAAACCGGCAACCTGATCCGCAGTCGGCCCGGTCAGGCCTGGAAAGCTCACCAAAAGACATGAAGAGACGAATGTTTATCACAGCCGCCGGTGCGGCGACTACCTGCTCGGACTCGCGCAGCAGGACAAGCTGTTCGCAGGAGACCCAAGTTACCGTGCGTACACGATCTACGACGTCTCCAACGCGATGTTTCAGCTCCGCGGTAAGTACTGGGAGCGGTTCGCACCGCTGCTCTACAAGAACGTGCTGAATTTCCAGGGGACCGATGGCGCTGGGGCGAGGTGCATTACACCAAGACGTATGAGGCAGCGATGCGCGTGCTGGCCCTGACCGTGACGTACCGGCAGCACCCCGCCGTTGGGTGCACAATTGTGGCCTATCGTTCAGTTACAGATCCCGCACGGTAAGCCTTAATCCATTCGATTTCCAGGCGGAAAGGCCCGGACTGCTTATCCGCGATCAAAAAGCTCACAGACCTGATGTCTTCGAGCTTCATACGTTTATCTTCCGGCAGCCGTCGTCCGTGGTAGGTCGGAACAAACTCGCTGAAAGGGATCTTTACTACCTGCCACTCTCCCTTTCTTGTCTGGAATGTAGCTTGATGGAAAGTCCCATCGAAGGCATTGTCAGTTCGCAGACCGCATTTGTACTTCTTGCCATCGCCTTTTACGCGGATGGCAAGACCCTCACTTTTGCCCAGTGACTGCTGTAGTAACGGACCTCGTACAGAAGCGAACCCTCCATTGTTCTCCAGGGATACCAAGCCGGAAAACACCGCGAACCCATCCTCGGAGATCTCTACCCGGCTTCTGGACACCCCCCCCATGACCGTATCATTGACGACTCTCCAAGCCGACACATCCGCATTCGCTCCAAAATGGAAAAGGATGAGTTCTTCATTCCGCTGCGTAATCGGCATCTCCCCACCTCCAGTTGCGTTACTGCCGGCAAAGACCCAGCCCTCCGAAAGGCCCACGCATGCACAGAACATAGTCAGCAGAAAACACCGGCTCATATTCAGCACCTCCTCTCAGGCGTGCCTAACACTGCACTTTCCGACCACGACCACCTTAAAACAGTGGCGTACGATATCGGACCTGGAGAATATGGGACAGACCTATTGTGAACGCTTCTCTGAAAGCCGTTTCTTTGCCAGGCAACCCCACCACTCTTATCGTATATGATGACCAGATGCCGGATGCCGATGCCTCTCACACAGATGTTCTGTCCCTTATCATTGAGAAAATACCTCGCACGCTCCAGAAGCCGATCATGAGGCAAACCGTCTGCTTCCATGATGTCTCTCTTCTTCAACGCAGTTTACGAACACGCACGTCGATGTCCGTATCTTCGAGCAGCTCGACCAGCTTCGCCGGATCGGTTTCGCCGTAGTGATACGGATACAGGATCTTCGGTTTGAACGCCTTTGCAGCGTCGGCAACCATCTCCGGCGTCATCGTGTAGGGCAGATTCATCGGCAGAAAAGCGACATCAATATTCTTCAGGCTCTTCATTTCCGGCGTGCTCTCGGTGTCGCCCGCCACGTACACGCGCCTGTCCCCGAACGTCAGAACGTAACCGTTGCCCGCGCCCCTTGGATGGAACGGTTCGCCTGAATCGCGCTTGTGGGCGATATTATATGCCGGTACCGCTTCGACGCCTATTTCGAGGGCTACCGCGGACTGCCCGTTGGTCATGACCGTGCCGCCCTGCACTTTCCCCGTGCAGGAGGCGGAGTGCAGAACGACCGCGGCAGGCTTGCGCAGCGCCTGGATTGCCGCCGGGTCCAGATGGTCACGGTGCTCGTGAGTTATCAGGACAAGATCGGCCTTGGGCAGCCTCGAGTAATCGGCCAGACTGCTCCACGGATCAACATGGATTACCGTGTCTTTGAACCGAAACATCAACGTACCGTGCCCGATGAATGTCATCGTCACGTTGCCGGCCGAAGTGGGCAGTACGTCGGATTCGAAGTCGTCCTGCGCCGATACCATGCCGGTGAATGCCGCGAAAGAAAGCGTAAGCAGTAATAAGTCGTGCATCTTGATGTCTCCTTGTTATCTTGCCGCCCTCCCATTGTATACCGAGCTCTCGGAATTTCTTACTTCCAATACCCCGGATCTGCGAAAGTCGGGCTAATTCCGGACCTCGTCCTTCCGTATACAGGCGATTCGGCGGCCGCTGCTTTCTCCCGCGCAAGGTTCCAGCGCAGGTTCGGACAGGCGGCAGCGATCGACGGCGAAGGGGCAGCGGGGATGAAACCGGCAGCCGGGGGGAGGGGCCGAGGGCGACGGCACGTCGCCCGGCAGGACGATGCGCTCGCCGCGCTTGCCGCGCAGCCGCGGTATTGCCGAGATCAGGGCCCGGGTGTAAGGGTGGCGCGGTGCGTCTATGACTTCGGCGGCGGTCCCTGCCTCGACGATTTTACCGAGGTACATTACCGCGACGCGGTCGGCAATATGGCGCACAACGCTCAGATCGTGAGAAATAAAGAGATACGCGAGTCCGTGCTCGTCCCTGAGATCCATCAGGAGATTCAGCACCTGCGCCTGCACCGAAACGTCCAGCGCGCTGACCGGCTCGTCGCATATGATCAGCTTCGGACGCATGGCAAGGGCGCGGGCTATGCTGATCCGCTGCCGCTGTCCCCCGGAGAACTCGTGCGGATAGCGATACAGCGCATCGGAGTCCAGGCCGACGTCTTCCAGCAGCCGCGCACCTTCCTTCTGTCGGCCGCGGCGCCGGATCATCCCGTGTTGAACCATTCCCTCCGTGACGATATCCATGACCATCATGCGCGGGTTAAGTGACGAAAACGGGTCCTGGAAAATCATCTGCAGTTGAGGCCGCAGCGAACGGATCTCACCGGCCGGACCGAGCATGTCCACTCCGTTGAAAACGATCGACCCGGATCGGGCCGGTTCGAGCCGCAGGACCGTGCGGGCGAGCGTGGTCTTGCCGCAGCCGGATTCGCCGACCAGCGCCAGCGTTTCGCCGGCGATCACGCGCAGCGAGACCCCGTCCACAGCGCGGACGTAGCCCGCGGTGCGGGAGAAGATACCCCGTTTGACGGGAAACCACGTTTGCAGATCCCGCACGTCCAGCAGCGACCCGTTCGTTTCCTCGCGTCGATCACCTTGCATCGTCTTCATGCTCCCTAAGGAAACAGCGGCTTAAACGGCCTCGCACACCGTATAGCGGAGGATGTTCCGCGCCGCAACGCTCAAACGCGTATTTACAGCGATCACGGAAACGGCATCCGCGGACGAAGTGCAGCGGAGACGGGACTTGTCCCTTGATCGTCGCAAGCCGTCCGCGCCGTTCCTGCAGCGACGGAACGGATTCGAGCAAAGCTTCCGTATACGGGTGCAGCGGTGTCTCGAAGACGTCTGCAATGGGGCCCTCTTCGACTATCTCCGATGAGTACATAACGGCGACCCGACTGCACATTTCCCATATGACGCCCATGTCGTGGGTGATCAGCAGAAGGCTCGTTCGCTTCTCTATCATGCCGCGTATGATGTCGAGAACCTGCGCCTGAATTGTTACGTCCAGCGCGGTTGTGGGTTCGTCTGCGATGACGATTTCCGGAGACAGCATCAATGCCATGGCTATCATCACGCGCTGCCGCATGCCTCCTGAAAGCTGATGGGGGTAACCGTACATGCATTTGCCGGGGTCCGGTATGCCGACCTTGCGCAGCCATTCTTCCCCTGTACGCCACGCCTCCGTGCGAGGGACGTCGCGGTGCAGACGAATGCCCTCCGCCAGCTGCTTTCCTACGCGGTGCAGCGGCGAAAGGGCTGTCATGGGTTCCTGAAAGATCATGCCGACGGCGTTGCCGCGCACGCGGCGCAAATCAGCGGCCGGGATTCTGAGCAGATCCCGGCCGCGGAACAACGCCTGTCCGGCTTCGATCCTGCCGGGCGGGGAGGGAATAAGCCGCAGGCAACTCATGGCTGTGACCGATTTGCCGCAACCGGACTCGCCGACGAGTCCCAGCGTCTCCCCGGGGAAAAGGTCCAGAGAGACCCTTTGGACGGCCTTCACGTTTCCCTCGTCCGTTGCGAAGGAGACACTCAGGTCGCGTATGCGCAAAACAGGTTCTTTCTTACCGGTATCGGTCATCTTCCACCACTATTCCATCCTGCTGAAGGGTCTCGGATCGTAGGCGTCGCGGACGCCTTCTCCTACGAATACGGTAAGCAGCATGACGGCAAAAAGAGACAGCGAAGGATACAGGCTTAGCCACCATGCCCATCGGAACTGCTGCGCCTGGTGCAGCAACTGACCCCAGCTCGGGGTCGGGGGCGGCAGGCCGAACCCGAGATAGTCGAGCGCCGCCAGGGCGCCGATGGCGCCCACGAGAGAGAACGGCAGAAAAGTGATCAAGGGTGTCAAGGCGTTGGGCAGAATATGGCGCAGCATTATCTTGTGCGGGGAGATTCCCATGCACCTGGCGGAGTCGACAAAAGGCTGCCGCCGCAGCTTCAGAAACTCGCCGCGGATGTAGTAGGAGATGCCGATCCAGTTGAAAATCCCGTAGCACAGTAGCAGCAGTGCAAATCCGCGGCCGTAGATCGATCCCATCAGAATCATCACGTAGAGGAAAGGCATTGCGCTCCAGACCTCGATCAGCCGTTGGCCGGTAATGTCTACCTTGCCTCCGTAGTACCCCTGCACCGCGCCGATGACGGTTCCGACGATCATTGATCCGGCCACAAGCAGGAATCCGAAGACCATTGAGATGCGCAGACCGTAGAGAATACGCGCAAGAACGTCGCGACCGGCGCTGTCAATCCCCAGCCAATGCCCGCGCACCGGTGCGTGGGGCCAACTGACGTCATCCTTGCGCACGTCGATCTGATATTTGCGGTCCCCGCTGACGAGCGGCGGCGGGAAAACCGGTTCCTCGAAAGCACGGGCGACATATTCTTCCAATGTCCGCCTTGCCGGTTCGGCGAGGCCGTTCCAGGTGGACACATCGCCTTTTAAGATCGCCGGCCCGGAATCGAGAAGAAACGAGTGCTTCCGCGCAGCTCCCTCCATGGGCTGGCGCAGTATGATGCGGACCGTCTGCGGCGGCCGTGAACGAGGAGAAAAGGGCGACAGGGACAGCCGGGCCGAACGCCCCGGATTTCTTGCCGCGAACACCCGCGCGGCAAGGGCCGGCGAAGCACGGTTCGCCAGGCGGGACTCGACTGCCCGCATGATCTTCGGCGTGAGGCTCCAGTGTTCGGTCAGCACGAGCCCCGGCACGTTCGCGTCGGCAGTCCCGAAGAAGAAGCCGGCGGCCACCGCACGGACAACCGTGAAGTCGCGCCGAACGTCCAGCCGGCAGACTTGCGGAATGGGCGCCAGAGAGAGCTCGACACGGTCCTCGGGCTGAATTTCGTCGGGATCGATGCTCTCGAAAGGACCGTACGGCACGGGCGGAAACAACATGAAGTTGCCCTCTTTACCCCGGAAAGCGGCGGCACGGTTAAGCGACTTGTAGTCCGGCCTGGTCTGCTTGCCGTTGGCCGCGAAAACATCCTCGGGATAGAAGCGGAAGACGGGGAAAAACGAACGTCCCTCAAAGCGGACGTACAGCGGCCGATCATTGCAGATAAGCTCCGAGCAGAGGCTGACTGCGAACAAGGCAATCAGCAGCCACAGCGACCAGAAAGCGCGTCTGCGCCGCCTGAAGCGCAGCAGGCGCTTGAGGGTCGCCGGATCGCGTACAAGATTGAACCGTTTCATTTCCTGAAATGAATCCTGGGATCGATAATTACGTAACAAAGATCCGACAGCACGTTTCCGAGCAGTCCCAATAACGAAGTAAGGGCCAGAATGCCCATGAAGACGGCATAGTCCCGTCCTATGATAGCCTCCAGGCTCAGCCGCCCCATTCCCGGCAGTTCAAAAACCTGCTCGATGATCACCGAGCCCGCGAAGAGGATGGTCAGGATTCTTCCGAAACCTGTTGCAATCGGGATCAGGCTGTTGCGCAGGGCGTGCCCCCAGATCGCGCGCCGGTAAGTACCACCCTTGGCGAGCACGGTGCGGACGTAATCCTGGCCGACCTGGTCGAGAAGGGAGTTCTTCATGAGTATTGTGAGCACCGCGAAATTGCCGATAACGTAACACAGAACCGGCAGAAACATGTGCCTGAAGCGATCGATAATCTTAGCCCCGAAATGAAGTCCGTGAAAATTGTCGGCCTCGAAGCCGGACACGGGGAAGATATCCAGCAGACTGTCCACCGTTCCGCAGAACAGCATCTTGAGGACCATGCCGAAGGCCAGTGGCGGGATCGCGTAGCCGACGAAGACAACTGCGCTGGAAACAAGGTCGAACCGGCCTCCGTGCCGCAGCGCCTTGGCGATGCCGAGAGGTATGCAAATCAGGTAACTCAGTATGAACCCGGTCAGACCGAAGATCAGGGAGACGGGAAAGCGCTCGCGGATCAGCTCCCAGGCGGTCTTGTTGGGAAACTTGTACGACTCCATGCGCATCCCCAGGCGGTCCCTGAAAAGCCACTTGATGTATCGTTTGTGAAACGGCTGATCGAAGCCGAAATGAGCCTCCAGTTGTTTGCGATATTCCGGCGTGACCGCGGCGGCGCCGTCCGCGCTCACCGCGGATTCGCCGACGCCGATCCCTTTCATCTGCATTATCATCTGTTCCACGGGACCGCCGGGAACAAACTGGATGAGCGCGAAGCAGCTCAGGGTGATTCCGATAAACGTTGGAACAACCAACATCAACCGGCGCGCAAAGTATTCAAGTCTCTCCATGACTCTTCCTGCCCGGGACATGCGCTGCCGTCAGCGCGCCCCGAAGCTCGTTAATCGAATTCAAAGCAGTCTACCTGAACGCGTCGTCGAACTTCACCAGCGGTTCGTACGGCGGCAGATACTCGCCTTCCTGCACGGCCTGCTTCAGGTCGGCGGCGTTATCCGGTTCATACCACCAGTACCAGTAGGCATCCCGCTCGCTGCCGAAGCGGGAAAGCACCGTTGGGGGAGTCCCGAACTTGTTCCAGTACAGCAGGCGCACACTGCTGATATTCCAGAGCAGCACGTAGGGGCAATCGGCGGCAACGATGGCATCGATTTCGCGACAGATCTCGTGACGCGCGCCGACGTCGAAGATGCTTTTCTGTTTCTCTATGAATTCGTCGACCCTCTCATTCTTGAACCCGGTGATATTGCTGCCGCCGCGCCGGTCGGCTTCCTTCGAAGCCCACATGCCTTCGGGGTCCTTGAAGAGGCCGGCCCCCCACGCCGCCCAGGTCATATCGAAATTAAACTCGTCCATGTCGCGCGACCAGGCCGCCCAGTCCTTCTTGTCGATCGTCAGCGCAACCCCGACGTCTTTGAGATCTTCGGCAAAAATCGAGAGGAATTTCTCCGAACTGGGATCGCGGGTCAGGAATCTGAAAGTCAGATTGCGACCGTCCTTCTCCAGAATGCCGGTGGCGGGATCTGCGCGCCAGCCCGCCTCTTCCAGAAGGCGCCTGGCCTTCTCTTTGTCGAACTCGAAGTAAGGGTTGCGGCACGGGTTTTCCGGCGAATACAGGTCCTCGTAGTAGGACCGGTGCATGAAGTACTGGTTGTACATGATTGTACGGTTCATGCGCTCGCGGTCGACCAGGTGGGCCATGGCCGTTCGGACGCGCCGATCGTCAAACGGCGGCCGCCGCATGTTCATGGCGAAGCCCTGGAACCCGATCGGCCTGTAGTTGGCCACCTTTTGTTTGACGATCCAGTTCTTGAGAAACTTCTCTCCCCGCGTCTCGTTCACCCAGATTCGCGAGGTATAGACCGGGAAAATATCGATCTGACCTTTCTTGAAGGCTTCGAAAGCGTTCTCGCGTTCCGCAAAGAAACGGAAGGTGACGGTTTTGAAGTTGGCGGTATGCCGGTAACGTGCCCGCGTGCCCGCCCACCATTCCGGACGCCGCTCCAGCCTTGCGAAGATGCTTTCTCTCAGTTCTCCGAGCCTGTAGGGGCCCGACACAACGGGAAACTCGAAATTGATCTTGTTGAAGTCGGCGTCCGCGAAAACGTGCTTCGGCAGAATGCTGAAGCCGCCGGCCGCGCCGAGGTTGCGCCAGTGGACTTCGGAAGTGGTAAACCTGACCGTATTGCTTTCGAGCACCAGGGGAGACTCGAACTTCTCCAGGCTTACCTTGTGGACGCCGGTCAGGTTGCGCGGGTCCATGATTGCGTCGAACGTCCATTTCACGTCCTCGGCGGTTACCGGGCGTCCGTCGCTCCATCTTGCGCGCTCGTCAAGGCGGAACGTGAAGGTTTTCTTGTCGTCCGAGATCGACCATTTGGAAGCCAGGCCGGGCTCGTATTCGGCCGTCATCGGATCGTTGCCCAGCAGGGTTTCGTACATGGCGCCGAAAATCTCCGCGCTGAGCACGTTGTTGTCCAGGTAGTAGTTGAAGCTTTTGGGATACTGGCCGGCAAAGACCGCGATTTCGCCGCCGGTCAGCGCTGCCGGCGACGCCAGCGGGTTCGGGCGGTCTTTCCAGCCGGGACCGGGAAAGACCGTTTCCGCCCGGGTTGCGCAGACGGCGCAGCAGATCAGTGCGGCGCACAGCCTGGGGGAAGAAAACGCCATGAAGACAGCGACCTCACTTAAGCCCAAAAGGCGTAATTGTTTTGTGCCCGTCAAAAAGCGACACGCCGAATCCGCGGGCATAGTAACCCGCCCGATCAGCGCATGAAAAGCCCGTAATGCGAAAACAGGCTTTTGTCCGTTGCCCTCTTGGGTATAATCCCGGCATGAGCGATTTACTGGAAAAGGTTGAATCGCCGGCAGACCTTGCCGGACTTACAGTTGCCGAGCTGCAGCAGCTTGCAGGCGATGTAAGGGCCCAAATTATCAATACCCTCAGTTTCACCGGCGGGCACCTAGGGGCCAACCTGGGAGTCGTGGAACTTACCGTTGCCTTGCTGCGCATTTTCGAGCCGCCCAGTGACAAGATTCTCTGGGACGTAAGTCACCAGACTTACGCCTACAAGATACTGACGGGCAGGAAAGACCGCTTCTGCACCCTGAGGCAGTACGGGGGGCTGTCCGGTTTCTCCAAGCGCGACGAAAGCGAGTACGACGCTTTCGGCGCGGGGCACGCCGGGACGGCATTGTCGGCGGCGCTGGGCATGGCCGTCGCGCGGGATCGGCGGGGAGAGAATCATCACGTGGTGGCGGTCGTCGGCGACGCGGCCGCCGGCAACGGTATGTCGCTCGAAGCGCTGAACAACGTGGCGTCGGCGACGGGGCGGCTGATCGTTATACTGAACGACAACGAGATGTCCATCTCCGCCAATGTCGGTTCCATCTCGCGCTACCTTGGCGGCCTGCTGGCCAACCCCCGCTACAACCGTTGGAAACGGTCGGCCGAAACCCTGGCAAAGCGGCTCAGCCTGGACTGGTTCCGTTCGATCTACTATCGACTCGAAGAAGCGGCAAAAAGCCTTTTTCTGCGCAGCGTAATCTTCGAAGAGCTTGGTCTGCGTTACGTCGGCCCCATCGACGGCCACAGCATTGCGGCCCTGCTCGACGCCTTGACCATCGCTCGCGACGCCGAAAAGCCGATCCTGCTGCACGTTTCAACACTTAAGGGCAAGGGCTACGAGTACGCCGAGAAGCTGCCCGAGAAATGGCACGGCACCTCCGCGTTCGATATCGAATCGGGCGAAACGTCACCGTCGGGCCGCCCGACGTACTCGGATGTTTTCGGCGAAACCCTGACGAGGCTGGCGGCCGAAGACGAACGCATCGTCGCCATTACGGCGGCGATGCGTTCGGGGACCGGTTTGGCCGGTTTTGCCGAGCGATTCCCGGAGCGGTTCTTCGACGTGGGCATCTCGGAGGAACACGCCGCCGTCTTTGCCGCCGGCCTGGCGGCCGAGGGTTTCCGTCCCGTCTTCGCGGTCTATTCGACCTTCGCGCAGAGGATCGTGGACTGCATGATTCACGACGTTTGCCTGCAGAATCTGCCGGTAGTGTTCTGTCTTGATCGGGCGGGCATCGTGGGAGACGACGGACCGACGCACCACGGCGTATTTGACCTGGCGCTGTTTTCGCCGATCCCGAACCTGATCATAATGCAGCCGGCAAGCATGGCCGAACTGGCCGACATGCTGTTCACCGCGCTGCGCTGCGGCAAGCCGGCGGTTATCCGTTATCCGCGCGGCGCAGGGAGCGGCACACCGGTCCCGAAAGAGTGCACTACGATCAAAATAGGCCGCGCCGCTACAATTCGCCGCGGAAAAGAGGTGCAGCTATGGGCATTGGGAGACATGCTGCCCGTCGCGGAGCAGGCGGCGGAAATCCTGAAGGGGCGCGGTGTTTCGGCCGGCGTGGTCAATGCCCGGTTCGTGCGTCCGCTCGACGCAGACCTTCTGGCGGAGCAGTCCGCCGAGACCCGCGTATTCGTGACCATGGAGAACGGCGTAATGTCGGGGGGCTTCGGATCGCGCATGGAAGAAGCCCTGATCGATCGCGGTTTCACCGGGCGGGTATTGCGCCTTGGCTGGCCCGACCGTTTTGTGCCGCAGGGCCCGACCGACGTCCTGATGCAGGAATTCGGGCTTAACGCCGAAGCCGTAGCGAATGCCGTCACGGCGACGATTCGCTGAAAGAGCAATGGCCAAGCAACGTTTGGATGTTCTTGTGGCCCGGCGCGGATTGGCCGGGAGCCGCGAACAGGCGCAACGCCTGATCCTGGCCGGCAAAGTCACCGTTGCCGGCGCCGTCGCGGACAAGCCGGGCCATCGGTTTGCGGCCGACGCCGAAGTCGAGGTCAAAGCTCCGCCCCGCTTCGTCAGCCGGGGGGGGGACAAACTCGAGGGGGCCTTCAGCGCCTTCGGGCTCGAAGTTGCCGGCAAGATATGCATCGATGTGGGCGCTTCGACCGGCGGATTTACCGACTGCCTGCTGCAGCACGGCGCACCGAGAGTGCTGGCGGTCGACGTCGGCAAGGGACAGCTTCACTGGAATCTGCGCAACGACGAGCGTGTTATCGTAATGGAAGGAGTCAACGCGCGTTATCTGGCCCCTGGCGATCTGCCGTTTGTTCCGGTCTTTGCCGTGATGGATGTGTCCTTTATTTCGTTGACCAAAATCCTTCCCGCGGTCATACAGGTGCTGGGACCCCGGGCTGAGATCGTCGCCCTTATCAAGCCGCAGTTCGAGGCGGGACGTGATCAGGTCGGCAAGGGAGGGGTTGTCAGAGACGAAGACCTCCGTCGGGAAATCGTCGCCCGTGTGGGCGAATTCGGCGTCCGCGAGCTCGGACTCGAGCGGCTGGGAGTCTGCGAATCGCCGCTCAGAGGCCCGGCCGGAAATGTGGAGTTCTTTATCTATTGGCGAAAGCCTGACTGAAGGAGCGCAGCCATGAAGACTCTGGGCCTGATAGCGAACCCTACGAAACAGCGCGCCCCGGAGGTTCTGCAGCGAATCGTAGCCGGGGCGGCGAGACTGGGCCTGGCGTTGTGCGCAGACAAAGCTACGGCCGGCCTGAACGATTCGCTGGAAGTTGTCGATCTGGCTGCCATGCGGGAGAGGGTCGATGCGGTTATGGCGCTGGGCGGCGACGGCACGCTGCTGCGCGTTGTGCGTGAGCTGGAGCCTTCCGGAAAACCGTTTATCGGCGTGAACATCGGCGGTCTCGGCTTTCTGACCAGCGTGGCGGAAGAGGAACTTGAACGCGCCCTGGAGTGTCTGGCTGCCGACGATTTTGCCGTCGACCGCCGTTTGCTTCTGGAGGCGGCGGTCGAGCGCGCGGATAAGCGCATTGCCTGTTACTTCGCATTGAACGACATGGTTGTGACGCGTACGCTTTCTTCGCGGGCGATAACGCTGGATGTTACGGTTGACGCCGCGCCCGTCACGTCCTATCTCTGCGATGGTCTGATCGTTGCCACGCCGGTCGGCAGTACGGGCCACGCCTTGTCCGCCGGCGGGCCGATCGTTGTTCCTGAAACGCCGGCTCTGGTGATTTGCCCGATCTGCCCGCACACGCTGAGCTCCCGCCCCCTGGTCGTGTCCGACCGTTGCGAGATCTGCATTACCGGCAGGACCGAGGAAGAGGAACTGATCCTGGCGGCGGACGGGCAGACGGGGTGCGGAATCGAGAAGGGGGACAGGGTTGTGGTCAGGCGAGCCCCCCGCGACGTCGCGCTGATTCATCTTCCCGGTCACAGTTACTTCGCCCTTTTGCGACAGAAACTGCATTGGAGCGGATCGAACGTATGAGACGACCGGAGTCCATGCTGCGGGCCTGGTTCTTCGAACGGGAATGGTCGCGCTGCCTGCGCGTTGCCGTCTTTACGGGGCTGGGCATCGTTCTGTGGAAGTACAACTCCAAGGCCGTTCAGGACGTTATCATCTGGAGTGTGTTCCTCTACGCGCTCGCGCGGCGCCCGAAAGGATGCGGCGTGTGGCGCAACGCCGCCGGATTCGGATTCATCGCCGTATTTCTCTACACGCTCGTCACCGTCCCCTTCAGCGTTGATCCCGGCGCATCGGGGCGCGACTTCGTGAAGCTGGCGGAGATAGCAGCCTTCGCTTTTGCCTTGCCGGTCATCCTGGACGACGAGAGGAAAGTCGCCGGCGCGCTGCTCTACACGGGAATCGCGCTGACCCTCATATTCGCGTTCGACCTCGTGCGGTTGATAATCTGCGTTCCCCGGGATTTCTTCCTGAAGGCGCACGAATACGAGCCGTTCGTGATGGGGCATTCGCCGAACATTGCGGCCGTCGCTTCCGGCGCTGCTTTCATCATCCTGTTCGGGGCGTCGCTCGGCATGCGGGGACGGCGCCCGGCGCAGGCGGGCTGCGCGGCGGGCATGCTGGTCAACCTGGCCTACCTGGTGGTCATCGCTTCGCGCGGCGCCCAGCTTGCCCTTGCGGTCACGGCTGCGGTAGCCGGCCTGCTCCTGGTCCGTCGCGGCGGGATCAAGCGGGCCGCCTTGCTTGGGTTGCTTGTTGCGGTTGTTGCTCTGATCGTCTGCCTGAACCCCCGTTTTCGGGACGCCGTGTCGATGCGCGGTTTCAGCGACCGCGACAAGGTCTGGAGCCATACGTGGCGGCTGGCCCGGGAGCATCCGGTTCTGGGCTACGGCTACGGCAGAAGGGTGTTCAAGGAAGTCTACCATGGCAGCAACCCGCCCGCGGCGCGTTTTCACTTCGATCACCCGCACCAGTACTGGCTGAACGTGCTGTTCGCCAACGGCTGGGCGGGTGTGGCGCTGCACGCAGCAGCCTGGGGCCTGCTGGCGGCCAGACTGCTGCGGCACACCTTCGGCCAACTCAAGACTTGGGCGGAACGGGTCCTGCCGATTACAATCATCCTCCTTCTAGTCTTCCTGCACGCCTTCGGCATGGGAGACTATCCCGGCAGCGTCGCCCGCATGATGATGGTCTGGCTGATTCCCCCGGCGCTTACCGTGACGGCTAATCCTTCAACACCGACACCTTTACATCCGGGTGAGGGTGGTCGTCCAGGCCCAGTTCGCAGCGGGGGTTGTTGAGCCTTTCGCGATAGCGCTTGAGGTTGGGGCCTTCGCGCCACTCGGGGTGTCTGACGGGATGGTGGATGTGACTGGCCAGGGCGGTCGTCAACAGCGGCACGGGCCGGACGCCCGCCATGTAAAGACGCCGGCCGAGGTCATCGTCCTCCTGCCCCCAACCAATGTAGGCTTCGTCGAAACCGTTGACCTTAAACAGATCCGACTTCCAGGCCGCCGCGTTGCCGGACGACAGCGAAGGCCGCGTGCGTTTGAACGGCAGTCCCAGACGCCGCATCAGCGCGTAACCAAGATACTTTTTCTGCTGCCGCGCGAGCTTCGTGACATAAAAAATATCATGCCAGGACTCGAAACTGCCGCCGGTAATGGCTTCGGGACAAAGACGTGGGGAGTCGCGTTCGTTCAGCGGCAACACTCTTGCCAGGCACACCCGGCCCGGTCCCGCGGACGCCCGGTGCGTTTTCAGCCAGTTGCGATGCGGCAGCACGTCCTGATCCAGGAAAGCCAGCATGTCGTTTCTTGCTTCGTGAATGGCGTTATTGCGGCTGCGGGCCGCGCGGAAGCCCTCGTCGGGTTGCCAGACATGAACGACCCGAAAAGGGAGCGTTTCGACCATGTCGGCCAGTCGCCGCGAGAGCGGGGGCTCGGTACCGTCGTCGGCTATTACCACCTCATCGGGGGGAACGCTCTGCCGCGACAGGGCGTGGAGAACCAGCCGCACGTTCTCAGGCCATTCGTAAGCAGCGATGATGACGGTGGCTTTCATGTCATGAGGCGCGTGAGGCGGCTTCGTATACGGTGCGCACGGGTACTTTGTGTTCTTCGGCGCGGCGCACGCAATCTTCGTACTCCGGCGCGCGCGTGATATCGCGGCCTTTCCACGAGCCAACCTTGACCCGCACCTTGCCGTAAGGCGTATCGGCTTCCTCGTGACGGCGGTCCAGGGTCGAGCGCGAGACCTCGTACTCGCGGATGCCGAATGTTGTACACTCGGCGAAAACGGCGTCGATCAGTCGCGAGCGGTCTTCGGAACGGGCCAGTACCGTCAGAAGCGTTCCGGGGCGCTGTTTCTTCATCTGGACCGCCGTCGTAAAGACGTCGAGCGCGCCGGCCTCGAGTAGCTTGACACACAGTGAGCCGATGAGCTCCGGCACAGTATCGTCAACGTTGCATTCCAGAACGAGGCAGCGGTCCGAAGTGCCGCTCCCGACGGCATCATCCAGCACCGTGGCGCGCAGCAAATTGGGACGGCCCTGCAGCTTGCGATGCCCGAAACCGTTGCCTGAAGCCTCAATGGCGGCCTGTTCCCTGCCATCCCCCCCGCACATGTTCCTCCAGGCGGTCAGCAAAGCGGCGCCGGTCGGCGTTACCAGTTCGCCGCGTTCCTCGGTCTGCACGATCGGATGCCCCTTGAGCAGCTCGACGGTAGCCGGCACCGGTACCGGCATAACGCCGTGCGAGAAGCGCGTCGTGCCGCATCCGACGGGCAGGGGCCCGACCCTGACGGCGTCGACCCCGACCGATTCCAGGGCCGCGCACGCTCCCACGATATCCACGATGGAATCCGTGCCGGCGACCTCGTGAAAGTGGATGGTCTCGGGCGTGGCGTTGTGAACGCGGGCTTCGGCTTCGCCAAGCCGCTCGAATACCGCCGTGCTTTGCGCCTTGACTCGGTCGGACAAATCGCCATCCTCGATGAGCTTGCGGATGTCTTTGAGCAGACGGTGGGGCGCATGATCGTGTTCGGGTACGGCCACGCGGATGCGGATGCCCTGCAGACCGTGATCTGCAACCTGCTCTTTGACAATTTTGAAAGGCTCCAGCTTCAGCGAAGCCAGGCGGGAGCGGACCGTGTCCAGGTCCGCTCCGGCTGCGGTCAGGGCGGCCAGGATCATGTCGCCGCTTGCGCCGCCGACGCTGTCAAATCGCAGGGTCTTCATTTCGCCTCGGCAGCGCGGTTGATCAATGCGGCGGCCACGCCGGCACCGAATCCGTTGTCGATATTGACCACGGTGATGCCCGGCACGCACGAGTTGAGCATGGCCAGCAGCGCCGAGAGTCCCTTCAGGCTGGTTCCGTATCCCACGCTGGTCGGCACCGCCACTACGGGTTTATCGATGAGTCCGCCGACCACCGAAGGCAATGCTCCTTCCATGCCGGCGACCACGACGACGGCGCGGGCGCCGCGGATCTTGTCGATGTGCCGCATCAGGCGGTGCAATCCGGCGACTCCAACGTCGAAGAAGCGCTCGACGCGCGCGCCCATGCGCTCGGCCACAAGGGCGGCCTCTTCGGCCACGGGCAGATCGGAAGTGCCGGCCGCCACCACCGCCACAAGGCCGTACGGCTCGGGCAGGCCGTTCACATCGACGGTCACCGCGCGGGCAGTCTCGTGATATGCCGCTTCCGGGAATGCCTTCTTCACCTGCGCAGCCTGGTCCGGAGAAGCCCTGGTGGCCAGCACGTTCTGTCCCGCCTGCTTCATCGTTCTGACGATTTCGACAATCTGCTCCGCGGTCTTGCCGGGGCAGTAGATTACCTCCGGGAGTCCGCAGCGGCGCGGCCGGTCCGTGTCTATGCGGGCGAACCCCAGATCCACCACGCCGGCGGGCAGCATTCCGGCCGCCTGAGCGGCGGTCAGCTCGCCGGCTTCGATCTTCTCCAGAATTGCCTGAATGTCCGTCATTTACCCGCATACTATACGTGCGGAAGCAGACCGCGTAAAATCCTTTATTGCGTGTGTATTTGCCGATTCCTGTTTGCCCGTCCATCCTGGCACGGCATCAATGTGCAACCTCTTGGGGTCGTTCCTCCTTACTTGATATGGGTTGCCGTTGTTGGCAGACTGTGCGTCCTGAATGGGCGATCCGGCAGCAGAGGTGTGCCTTTGAGTCAATCCCGAGATAAAGATGAGCTCCGTATCGGTGTTTGTAACGGCGCCTGCGCGGCGGGTTGGCGCGATCCTGCAAGCCTCGCGGCTCTGGCGAGTATTCCCGATCTGATCGGCTCGGACAAGGCCCGCGTTGTTTCGCGCGGGCGGAATCTGAACGTCTTGCTGCGGCTGGACGGCGGCCGCGAGGTATTCGTCAAGTCTTTCGGACGGCAGGCGAGAACCAAGGATTGGATAGACGGTTTCAGGGGGTCGAAAGCCCGGCGCACCTGGCTGGCGGCGCGGCGCCTGAGAGAGCGCGGCGTCGGCACGCCGGAGCCGATCGGATTCATGGAGCGCTGGGACGGCCTGCGCCTGCGGGAGAGTTATTACCTGTCCAATTTCGAACCGGGCATGCTCAGCTTCACGGCAGAGCTTGCGCGGCTTTTTCATGAAGACCCCCAGTGCCGAAAGTTGATTGCCTTGATGCAGTGCATAGCCGACGCCGTACGCACGATGCACGCGGCGGGATTCCAGCACAACGACCTCGGCAACCAGAATATTCTGCTGCGTTGTTCCGGCGACGCGGAGTGGCGCGACGCGATGTTCACAGATCTCAACCGTGGCCGCATCCGGGATGCTCTTACCAGCCGGCAGAAAGCGCGCGATCTATCCAGAATCTACCTGCCGTCGGACCTGTTGCGGGTCTTCCACGAGATGTACTGGGCCTCTCCCGTGCCCGTTTCTTTCAGGAAATGGGAGAGCCTTTACCGGGGCCTGTATGCCTGCCATTCCGCTACGAGAAGATGGCGGCATCCCGTGCGGAACGCAAGGCAGGCGGAAGCCGACAGGGGAAAGCGTGTTTACCCCCGCGAGCAGGACATGTGGATCTGGGACGAGCGTTCCGGGCAAGCCGTCAACGCACTGCGGTCAAGAGACCGCAACCGTTACTACCCGTTCGGGCAAACCGTTCGCATCGCCGGCGCCACGTTGGCCGCTTTCGTTCCCGTGCGGCGCGAGTACCGCGGTCTGCTGGCTGAGTGCTACGGCAAGCCGGTTGACATGCGGGGCCGGATCGGCGTTGCCCTGGAGCCGAAGGCGGAGATTCTTGAAAGGCAGTTCTCACTGCTGAACGCCCTGGGCATGATTCCCGTGCTGATCAGGTTTTACCATCACGAATCCGATGCCGACATGGATTTCCGAGCCGCGGTCGTCAGGCGGCTTCACGAGGAAGGACACGGCGTGGCCATAGCCCTGGTGCAGGACCGCAACGCCGTGCGTTATCCCGAACGCTGGCGTAGATTCATCGAACGCGCCGTAGAGAAAACGCAGGATCACGTTGAATTCATTGAAGCCGGGCACGCCATCAACCGCGTCAAGTGGGGGATCTGGAGCCTGGCGGAGCATCGGGAACTCATGCGGACGGTCGCGGAGGCGGCGCAAGGGCAGCCGGGGCTGCGCTTCGCGGGGCCCGCGGCAATAGACTTCGAATATCCTTATCTGCTGGCCGCCCTGAAGAACGTTCCGGAGGGAATGCGTTTTCATGCCCTTTCGCATCATCTCTACGTTGACCGGCGGGGTGCGCCGGAGAATGGCCAGCATGGGTTCTCGGCGCTCGAGAAACTTGCGCTCGCGCGGGCGATTGCACGGCTATCGCCCGGTTGCGAGGATCGCCTCATAATCTCCGAAGTGAACTGGCCTCTGAAGGGAACGGGGGTGTATTCGCCGGTTGGATCGCCCTACGAGTCTCCGGGGCCGCGTTTCAACGATCCCAGCGTCGGCGAGTGCGAGTATGCCGATTACATGGTGCGCTACATTCTTGCCGCAATCTGTTCCGGAATGGCCGAGCGGGTTTACTGGTGGCGCCTGGCCGCGCACGGGTACGGGCTGGTGGACGACGCCGGCGGCGAGCTGCGGCCGCGCCCGGCATACCGGCGCCTGCGTTATCTGTTGACAATGCTTGGCGATGCCGTCTTCGTCAAGCGTATTGAATTGCGGGCCGATAGCGGTGAGGATCACGACTCCTGTATCGTGTTCGGTTTCCGCCGCGCCGACGGCGAGGACCTCGCGGTGGCCTACACGGCCGGCCGACCGCGTAGCGTTGAAATGCCCTTCACCTTCGACGCCGCCACCGATGCCGAGGGAGGCGCTATGGAAACCGCCGGCAGCTCCGTGCGCGTTACCGGCACGCCCGTTTTTCTGCACGGCGTCATTCCTGCCTGCTCAGATAACCTGTGAGAGAATCAGTCGTTTGAGAATCGAGGAAAAGGCGTCGAATACGCGATCGGCTGAATCCATATCATTGCGGACCTTCCCCTGCTACGGTTTCCCCGGCCGTGCCGGTTACACCCACGTCGGGACGGTAGCGGATGTTCTGGGACGGAATGGCAAACCTGACGCGGGGAAACTCTTTCCCGAACTCACGCAGCAGGATCTCGATAATGTAGGTCGAGATCTCCTGCCGCTTGGCGGGAATCGTGTTGTAGCGCAGGCGCACCAGGATTCCCCAGTCCAGGAACTCAGCGCGGATGAAGGGCTCCGTGCCGGTCTTGGCGATGATGTCCTTCGTCACCTCATTGGCCGCGTAGATCATGATCTTCTTGGCCAGCTCCCAGTCGGAATCGAACGTCAGCCGGACCGGCACCTCGTCGAGCATGTACTCCTGGTCCAGCGTGTAGTTGATGATGATGTTCTGGAACAGGATGGCGTTCGGGATCAGGATGCCGCGACCGGAACGCTCTTCACCGCCCACCGACCCGCCGACTTGGTTCAGGATTACATGCGTGAGTGAGATGCCGGTGACATCTCCGGTAATTCCCGCAATGACAACCCGGTCCCCTATGCGGAACGGCTTCTTCAGGATGATCATCAGCCAGGCTGCAATCCCGGTGACCGGCTGCTGCAGCGACCAGCCCAGCATCATTCCGAAGAAACCGGCGGTCAGCCCCAGCAGCTTGAGGGAACCTGACATCGCCATGATAACGAGAATGGCGATGACGAACTTCCACAGTACATGCCATGCCTTCAGGAATCCAACCGCGTTCTCCTCGACGAAAGCATGATCCTTGAGTGTGCGGCGCATGATGCGCGTCAGGTATGCCTTGAGATTAAGGAGAACAAGGAGCGTCAGGATGACGAGAACTAGGCCGCGGTACGGCGAGTCGGCTCCCATGTAGCGGCCCCACAATCGCGTAACAATCCCCGGCACCTCTTCCGGTTGTACGCCTTCTTCGACCACCTCCGCGGCTTTGACGGCCGCATTCGTCCCGTTCGGCTCATTGGACTGCGCTATTCCACCTGCCGGTTCAGCCTTTGCGGTCGGCTCCATCCCAGGCATTTGTGCATAGGTGGCCGTAACCGGCAACCCACCGCAAAGGGCCGCAAGAGCAGCAATCACAAAGAAACGACGTAAGCTCATGCCCAGTCTCTCCGTGTAACGCAACTTCCCATGCGTTGTCCGCATGACTGTCAGCGAATAGCGTCCGTTTCTCTCAGGCGCCCTGCCGGTATCAAACACTTGAACGCCGAGACAATGGATGCTCAACGGAGTGCCGGATGTCATTGCGTATGCATGGACAAATACAGCACGAACCGCGCTCTTGTCGAGCGCATTGTGAGTATACTCCATACTGGTGCACTCGAACGGCCGGGCCTTCGTCCATACCCACCTGCTGTACGTGTCACGCCACAAATGCCGGCAGGCAATCTTCGCGCCAGCAGCAGGCCGTCTCACCGCATCGATCCCGCGTCCCGAAGCAGGGATTGTTGCCCTCCGCCTCTTGAATGCGATGGATCAGATCCGCCTTCTTCCCGTTTGTTTTGACTCCCGCTCTCCTGGCTTTCTTCCGAATCTCCGTTATCTTCATAATAGACCTCCCGGGCCGAATAGCCGGCCGGCATGCGCTACCTTGCGCGCCTTCCCTTCATGTACTCAACTTCGCGAACATCAGGCTGTATGTCCTTGTCGCGCACCATGAGGTATGCCCCCGCCCCTCTCAAGAGAAAGTAACGTTCGCCGCGATAAGTATAGTAACCCAGCTTCGTGCCGGAGTCGCGGCCCTCGGGTGCGAGTCTGTAGCGTGTGTCAACGGCCCAGGGACTGGTTTCCATTCCCGGTCTCAGGCACACAAACATGAGGCGACTTCCGGGCTCGAAGCTTACCAGTATTTCGGTATCCCCGATCTTCTCCGCAAGGCCCGGCGTTCCTGTATCGAGTATTGCCAGTTGCATTCGGGCGTCCTCCTTCCCCTTGCCCTGGGGGACCTCCTTTCCCAGGACTATGGGCTCCGAGACGAAATATGGAATTCGCCGAAGTTGGTTGTCGCTCAGGCCATACCGGTCTCGTATGCGATAAGACATCGGTACCCTGGTCGATGCGCATCCGCAGAAGGTCAATGCAGCCATCACAACCGTTGTTATTTGCATTCGCGACATTCCCCGCCTCCTTTCCTCCGGTTAGATCGCTCCATCTTCAACTTGCCTTCTTGTTCCTCTTTCCGACTGCAATTGCGACCAGAATGCCGCACGCAAAGCCGATCAGCAGTGTCAGCCCGAGCAGCGCCGCGCGTGGCATCGTCACGGTAAAGAAAAGCAACCTCGTCTCGACGGCCTGTGAGTTCTGCAGAACGAGCACAATGGCCAGGACGGCAAGCACCAGTAGAGCTATCAGCTTCACTCGCGTCACGATTACCTCAACACTTTCTTAACATTGCGGGCTATTGCGCCCGTTCCTCACTCTTCTCGCCGCGGGGCAGGAGCGGGCGGGCAAGCATCTTTTCGTATAAATCGAAATAGCGGTGCGCAGTTACCACGTGACTGAATCGTTGCGCGCCTTCCCGCATCACCCGGGAAACCTGGCGCTGCCGCGTCTCCGGCGAGAGGCGGTAGAACGCCATGGCCTGATCGATGGCCCACCGCAGGCCGCCGGGGTCGTAGGTGTCGAAGACGAAGCCGTTGCCCGTGTCGTGTTCGGCGTCCAGGTGGGTCACGGTGTCGTGAAGGCCTCCTGTATCGTGCACGATCGGCAAGGAGCCGTATAGACAACCGATCATCTGCGGCAGGCCGCAGGGCTCGAAGCGCGAGGGCATGAACGTGAAGTCCGACGCGGCGAAGCCGAGACGTGACAGCCGCTCGTCGAACGACCTGACGGCGACACGGTCCGCAAACCCATGAAATGCCACTATTTCGCGGAAGTGCTGCTGAAACGGCCCGTCCGCAATCACGGCAAGCTGGAGCCGGTCTTCCCAGTAGGCGGACACGATGCCATAGAGGATATCGGCCAGCAGCTCGCACCCCTTCTGAGCGGGATCAAGCCTGGAAGGCCAGAAGAATAGCGGCGCGTTCGGATTCGGCGCGAGGCCCAGATCCGCCTGCAGCAATCGTTTGTTCTCGGCCTTGCCGGCAGCATGGTTCGCATGCGTGTACGGCACGGCAAGTGAAGCATTGGCCGAGGGCTTGTAATGGGTCGGAGGGGCATTAAGGATGCCGGCAGCGCATCCCGCCGCGGTCTTGGCACGGATCTCGCCCCTCGCCGCGGCCGGCACGAAATCGTAGCGGCCTTCCACGATTTCCATTAGAAACGTCGGGCTTACGGTGTTGATGAAATGTGCGGCAAAAATGCCGCTGGCCAGCATGTCCACCTTGTTGCCCCAACGCGTCTCTTCGTACGTGCCGGGCATGCCGCGGTAGTACAGGTACTGCCAGAACGCGCGCACGTCGATCCCGCTTTCTTCGATCTCTGCCAGGGCCATCTCATAGGTGTGGATATTGTGGATCGTGAAGAGGCAGGGAATATCCAGGCGGCGTGCCGCCGCCGGAATGAGCCCAGTCATCCAGTCGTTGCAGTGAATCAGGTCGGGTTCCACGTCGGGGAGGATGTTGTTGATAACTTCCCGCTGAAAACGCAGCGCCACCTTGGCCACATCACCGCCGCCACCCGAGTACACCGAAGCGCGGTAATAGAACAGACTGTCTTCGGCGAAGTGAATCCTCCCGTCAGGCAACTTACTTCTGTATTCACGAAGGGTTCGACTCACGAACTTGCTCACGTCGACCCGGAAGAGCCGCCGATAGTTTGGCAGAGCGATATGCACGTCCGCGCCGAGCTCAAAGAGCGCCGTGACGATACCCGCCGTCGCGTCCGCCATACCGCCGGCCTTTGCCACCACGGAATTAGCCTGCTTGCCCATGCCCGGAGGCAGCGAGGTCACTTCCGGGGTGACGACGAGCACTCTCGGACACCCAGGCTTGCCTCTGTTTGCCGACACCATGTCCGCCTTCCCCGTGCAGTCTCCCCTTGCGCTGTTCGTGGTCGTCCCCTCGCGTCTTTCAGGGGCCGGGGCGCCGCTGAGAGCGGCATCCCGCGACCCCGGCGTCCGCGCGTCGCCCTTAGAAGCCGTAGATTGGTTTCAGTTGCGCCTCGGTCGGCAGGCTGTTGTACAGCTCGCCGCGCGGGCCCACCCATTGGTTGCCGGAGCGATGCAGAACCACGGGCGTCGTGCTCCCGTTGGAGTTGGTGATATTAACTACCGTCGTGTTGGCCTGCGCCTCTACGCTGCTCAGCCGTTGATTCACTGACTCGTTCTGCCTCTGTATCGCGTCCTGCTGATTGCCCATGACCCCCCCGAGCAGGCCGCCCACCAAGGCTCCCGCAATAGCTCCCTCGGTTTTCGATATGCCCTTGACGTTGTTGCCCGCCACCATCCCCGCGCCGGCGCCAAGCGCCGCGCCCGTAGCCGCGCCGATTGCGGTTCCCTTGCCGGGCGCCGTGCCCGTCGACTGGGTCGCGCAACCCGCCACCAGCAACGCCGCCGCGGCGCAAGTTCCAAGCAACACGGCTGTTGTTTTGCGTATTGTGGTCTGCATGGTCACTTCACCTCCGCCTCGAGTTCCCCGGCGCTCAGTTTCCCGTCGCCGTCGACATCCAGCGTCTTGAACAGGTTGCCGATCGTTGTCTTCGCCTCCGGCGTATCCTTGAACTCCCCAAGCGTTAGCTTGCCGTCGCCGTTCTTGTCCCACCGGCCGAAGAGTTTCTCGCCCTCCGGTCCGGTCTCGACGGCCAGCCATTCCGCTTTCGAGACTTCTCCGTTGCCGTCGACGTCGAGACGGCGGAACGAGTACGTTTTGACGTGCTCGTAGAACTCGCTGCCGTCAACGACGCCGTTCTTGTCCCGATCCATGAAGGCCAGCGTGTTGACCACGATAACCTCGGCCTCCTTCTTCGGCCGGAACCAGAACCGCTTTCCCGTCTTTCGCTCTTGTTCGGCCGTCAGGGCACTGGTCACTGTCACGCCCACAACCGCCGCAGTCAGCATTCTCGTCAGTCGCATTCGCATTACTCTTTCTCCTTCCTGTTTGCCCGCTCAGGTAATCTCTTGACACAGTCCCTCCCGCAACATTCTGCATTGTGGCACGAGCAATGCCACCGCAAGCATCCCTCCTTTCTCCTACGCGCCGGTCGTCGTTATCACCCCGCGCACAGATATGCTACAGCTTCATGCTGATTCCCGCGATCGCCATAACGTCATTCTTCTCCCTGCCTGCCGCCGGTTTGCTGTCATACTTGTCCTGAACAACGAAGCGCAGACTCAGTTTCGCGTTCAAAGCCGCCTCGATCCCCACTTCCGCATTGGCCAGATAGTTGCCGAAATCAGCGGTTTGCGGCAAATACTCCGCTGCCTGCCAAAGCCTGGCAGTCTTGGTGATGTGATGCTCGATACTCTCCGCTGCGCGCAGGGCCGGGTAATCATCGGCGAGGCCGCCTACTTCTTCCCATATGTAGGAAAAGCCAGTTTCCACGGAAAAGACGGTGGCCTCCGATTTCAGGAGGTAAACGCCCAGACCGGGGCCGAGCCCGACGCGATAGTCGATATCGGCGATATTGTCATAGAGCGCGAACCCGCCCATGTAGGCAAAAAAGCGATCGGACAATGTCTTCTTCACCTCGGCAAAGACTTTGCCGTTTTCCGTTGTCGTATCGGTTTCCCCTTCGACCGTGCTCTCCCCGTAATTGAACTCCGCGCCCGCGCCGACCGAACCGAGTCTATTCTCCCCTTCCGTTATCAGACTGACGTTGCCCTGCACGGTGTCGCTGTTTCCGTCCGTCAGCGTCGCTCCCACGGCCAGCGTCGTCCGCATACGGGCTTCTTCGGCCCAGGCCCGGCAAGACGGAGCCAAGCCGCCGACGGCGGAGACGAGCGTTGTCACCAGTACCTTCCGCACCATCCCTTGTCTCCTGCCTTTCCAACGCTGTCTTCCAAGCATTGCCTACGACTCCTCCTCGGCGCCTTCGTCCCGCCTCCGTAGCCTGTTCATCCCCTTGACAACCAGGAAGATAACCCATGCGATGATGAGGAAATCGACGACGGTCTGGATAAACGTTCCGTAGTTTAGAGTCACGGCGGAACTCGTTTCGGTAGCTTTTTTCAGGACGACGGCAAGCTTCCCGAAAGGAACGCCGCCGAGCAGCAGGCCGATCGGGGGCATGATCACATCGGTCACGAGGGAAGATACGATCTTTCCGAAGGCGCCGCCAATGATGATGCCGATGGCCATATCCATCACATTGCCTTTGACCGCGAACTCCTTGAACTCCTTTGCCATGCCCATGATCAAGTCCTCCTATAGAGCGCGACAGGCCGTCGGAACCGCTAAACTACTCTACCTTAACTTCGACGGTCTTGGGCTTTGTCTCTTCTGTTTTCGGGATGTCGAGGTTCAGCATACCGTCCTTGAACGAGGCCTTGATCCCGCCCTCGTCGATGTTTTCCGGCAGCGTGAAGCTGCGGCAGAAGCTGCCGTAATAGCGTTCCACGCGGTGGAATTTCTTGCCCTTTTCTTCCTTCTCCTGTTTGCGATCGCCGCAGATGGACAGCACGCCGTTGTCAACCGTGACTTTGACGTCCTCCTTCTTGACTTCCGGAATCTCGGCCTTGATCACGAAGGCCTTGTCCGTCTCGGCGATGTCGACGCGAGGCGACCAATCGCCCGTTCTCATGATTTCCTGCCCGCCGCCGCGCGGCCAGCCGACTGCCCGCGTATAGCGGTCGAACATGTCCTCCATCTCTCGCCACGGATCCCATTTCATCAGTGCCATGACACACCTCCTTGCTTCCGCGGGCTCTCCATCTGCGCGTCACGGACCGCTTCCGTCGTAACGCGATCTCGCTCTGCAGACAACCGCTCAACACAACGAAACCGGCTGACAGAGATTGTCCTTCTTGTTCGCCACCCGTCCACAGGACTCACAGATGAATTGCGGCGCGTTCACCAACGGCTTTATCTTCGCGATGTCGAGGTTGCAGGCGCAACAGGTCAACGCGCACAGCTTGTCTTCTCCACAGCACTTGGTCGTACGCTCGCCACACATAGCCGTCCTCCTTTCGTTTGTACCTGCTTACCCTCTGACCTTCAGCATCAGATCCAGATCCTCGCTCAGGGCCTCCAAATCCTCCTCGTGCATGACTTCATCCTGGAGAATCTGTAGCACCAGGTTGTAGGTCACCGGATCGCCCTGCACCGTTTTCTCCACGAGAGCCTTGTACGTTGCGATGGCGCACTGCTCGCCCTTGGTGTTCTGCTCCAGGAGGGTGTGCACGTATGGATCGTCCGGCGCTTCGTAGCCGCAGTTCGTGTGCTCGTACCATCCCTTCGGGCTGCCGACCGGCGTTCCGCCCAGCTGAATGATGCGCAACGCGAGCATGTCCGCGTGACGCAACTCATCGGCCGAATGCTGAAGCAGTTCAGCGATCACCGCGTCCTTCATCGGTCCCTTGGCGACCTTGGCCCCCAGCCAGTACTGGTAATAGGCCAGCCACTCGTCCGAGAAGGCCTTGTTTAGCATTGTAAGAACCTGCTCAACGTCCATTCCGACAATCTCTCTGCCCTTTGTTCCCATGACCTCTTACTCCCTTCGTTCAGGCCCCACGCCCAGGCTGCAGACCCGTTCTGTCCGCCTTCACCAAGATCGCGTCAACCGGACACCGATCGGCTGCATCCAAGCACAATGCTTCGCAGACTTCCGGAATCTCATGAATCTTCACATAGGCAATGTCTCTCTGTTCTTCCGATTTCAATCCGAAGACCTGCGGGCAAATCTCACGGCAAAGCCCGCAGCCCGAACACTGCTCCTGGTCAACACTTACTTGCATGGTGGCATGGGCTCACCTTACCGTCGTTCTTTCAGCCAGTCCTTCATCCCGACTCGGATTCCTGTCTGGTCGGGCATGCAGACACGCCCTCGTGCATGGGTGCAGTATTGGTTAAGTCACCGGCGGTTTGCAATTGGCAGAAATCGAAATGCCGGTCGGCAATATTCCCATGCCTCAGCTCTTGACAGTAAGCGTGAAAGCCGCATTCTATAATACAGTTTCTGTGGTTTTGTATCCTGCAGCACGGTGACTCGATGACTACCCACAAAAAGCTATCTGGGCACGGGGCTGCAACATCGTCTCCAGGCCCGGAGCGGAAAGAGCAGGTCTCAGCGAGCGCTCGGCCGCACAACTCTGTCTCGACACAGTCGCAGACCGACGGACGGAGGCGCCTGGCCGAGCGGGGCGTCCGCGCCGAGCGGCCCGCCGGGGCGGACCCGGATGAGGGCGCGGCCGTTGCCGCAGTCAACCTCAAGAAGCTTGTCCGCGAGTTACAGGCGCGCGTGGCGGAGCTGGAGCATGAGAACGAAACGCTGCGCGGGGCGCGCGACACGTATGCGGAGTTGTATGACGCCGCTCCGGCCGGGAAGCGGGACGCAGAGGACGTGAAGGCTCTACGCGAACTGCTGCAAACGGTGGTGGATCGCCTCCCGGTCTGCGTCGGCCTCTTGCGAGGAAGTGATCTGCGGATCGAACTGGTGAACCCGGCCTACCAGAAGGTTGCGCCCGGCAAGCAGATGCTGGGTAAGACCCTTGATGAAGTGTGGGGGGAGACGGGGCAGGACTTTACCGCGATCTGCCGCCGCGTGCTGGAGACCGGCGAGCCGCATGAAGTCGTGGACGAGCCCAAAATGATATCCCGTTCGGCAGGCGGGCCGGTCGAGAAGACGTACTTTACCTGGTGGTTACATCGTGTGCCTCTTCCCGGCAATAGAGGGTGGGCCTTGCTCGACACGGCCTGGGACACCACCGAGCGCAAGCAAGTGCAGGAACGGCTGGCCGCGGACCTCGATGCGATGAATCGGTTGCAGAAGGTTGGATCGCTGTACGTGCTTGGGGGCGATCTGGAGCCGGTTGTCGCAGAGATTGTGGAGGCGGCCATCGCCATTACAGGTGCGGACTTCGGCAACAGCCAATTGATCGACCCGGCAACCGGGAACCTGCAGATCGTGGCGCAACGCGGATTCCCGGAATGGTGGCTGGATTACTGGAATACGGTTACCGAGGGGAAGGGGGCTTGCGGCACGGCGCTGGAACGCCGCGAACGCGTCATTGTCGAGAACGTTGAGAACAGCCCCATCTTTGCCGGAACGCCGGCCTTGGAGATCCAGCTCCGCGCCGGCGTGCATGCGGTCCAGTCCACGCCTTTGGTCGGCCGCTCGGGGAAGCCGCTCGGGATGCTCTCGACGCACTTCAGGACGCCGCAACGGCCCGACGAGCACCGGCTCCGGTTGCTCGATCTGCTTGCCCGCCAGGCGGCGGACATCATCGAACGCGCACAGGCCGAAGCGGCACTGCGCGAGAGAGAAGAGAAGCTGGCGCTGGCGGCCAGCGGAACGTCGATCGGCATCTACGAGAGGGATCTTGTAACGGGCGAGGTCGTGGCCTCCGACCAGAGCGTTCGGTTGCTCGGTTTGAACACGACGCCGCCGCCGACGCCGCCGCCGCCGACCCTCTCCCAACAATACCACTACCGTGACTGGGCGAAGCGTGTCCACCCCGCGGATCTGCCACGCGTGGAAGCCGAGATGGACCGCTGCCTGACGGAACGCGCGCCCTTCGAGTACGAGTATCGGGTGGTATGGCCGGACGGCAGCGCACATTGGATCGTCGCCCGAGGTCTGTTCCAATTCGACTCAAATGGGCGTCCATGCCGGGCGCTGGGTATTCTGATGGACATTTCGTCCCGCAAAGCGGCCGAGGACGCGGTGCTCCGGCTCAACGAGGAACTCGAACAACGGGTTGAGTTGAGAACGGCTGAGCTGGCCGCATCGGAAGCGAAGTTCCGGAACCTCGCCGAAGGGTCTCCCAACGCCATCCTGATCATCCAACAGGACCGGATCGTCTACGCCAGCCCTGCCTGCGAACGCATGTTGGGATACACGCGCGAGGACCTGTACAGACCGGATTTTGACTTTCTGAGGTTGCATGCGCCTGCGTCGGCAGCTCTCGTCAAAGACCGGTATGCCCGACAGATGCAGGGCGAAAATGAAGCTCCATGCGAAGTGACGCTCGTCGCCAAGAACGGCCAAGAGATCGATGCCATTCTGGCGACCAACGTGATCGACCATGAGGGTGGCCGAGCCATTCTCAGCGTGATCACGGATATCACAGCCCGCAGGCGGGCGGAGCGCCTTCAGATCAGGCAACAGAAGCAGCTGCGGCGCCTTGCGGCCAGACTGGCATCGTCGCAGGACGATGAACAGCGGCGCATTGCGGAAGGGCTCCACGATGACGTCGCACAGGTCCTGACCGCGTGCAGCATCAAAATGGGGGTAGCCGAGAGGGCTGAGAATGCGGCGGAGCTGCGCGCGATTCACGACGAGATAGACCTTCTCTTGACGGAAGCCAGCGAGAAGGTCCGATCGCTGAGCTTCGAACTTCTGTCCGCTACACTCTACCGTCTTGGATTGAGGGCGGCAATCCATGAGCTGTGCGAAGGGATGCTCGTGCGCTACGGCATCCGGTTCCACCTGGAAGGCGGGGAACACGCCAAGGATCTCGATGAAGCCGTTACGACGGTGGTGTACAAGGCGGTTCGAGAACTGCTTTTCAATGTGGTCAAGCACGCGGGCGTGAGGGAGGCCTGGGTGCGGATGTCCATGGAGAATGACACGCTCGAATTGAGGGTCGAAGATCACGGCAGGGGTTTCCCGAAGGACTGGCAAAGCAGGCAGACAGGAGTCAGCGAGGGCATGGGCCTGGTCGCGGCCAGGGAGCGGATGAGAGAGATCGGCGGCAAGATGCGCGTGGAGTCCGTTCCCGGCGTGCGGACGCGGGTGACGCTCTGTGCGCCGGTCGGTGAGCCCCGCGCGATCGCGGACCCGCAACTCGGAGGAGGAACGCATGAAGAAGCAGACAGGGAATACAAGGATTCTCCTCGTTGACGACCACAACGTGGTCCGGGAGGGGCTCCAGGCCTTGATCGAGAAAGAGCCGGACATGAAAGTGGTGGCCGCCGTGGACAACGGTCGCGACGCGATAAGCAAGGCGCTCGAACTTGCGCCGGATCTCGTGGTCATGGATATCGGGATGCCAGGGCTGAACGGCATTGATGCCACGCGGCAGATTCTGGCGAAGCGGCCCCAGACGCGGGTGCTTTGCCTGTCTGTGCACCGCGAGCAGCGCCTCGTCTCGGCCATGTTGGAGGCCGGCGCTTCGGGTTACCTGCTCAAGACGGGCGCCAGGAAGGAGCTGATCGGGGCGGCTCGCGCGGTTGCGAACGGGGAAACCTACCTCAGCCCACCCATCGCGGGCGACGTGGTCGAGCACCACGTGCGGGGGAAGGGCGAGGGCAAGGGTGGAGCGTACGGCGACCTCAGCGAACGCGAACGCGAAGTCCTGCAGCTCATCGCTGAAGGACATCATACCAAGATGATTGCCAATCGTCTGCACATCAGCCCAAAGACCGTGCTGGCCCACCGGGAGAGCGCCATGAGCAAGCTCGGGATCGACTCGATCGCCGGGTTGACGCGCTATGCGCTGCGCGAGGGGCTTGCCGAGCTGTAGCGGTGCTCCTTGCCCGTGCCTCGGACGTGGGGCGCGGGTCTCGGCCGGCAGGGGGGGCACCGCCCTCACCTCCGTGATCTCCTTTGCGGGCGTGCTTACCGAATTGTTCTCAGTCTGATTTCGACTTCTGCCAATTGCCCTGTCCTGCCTGTTTGGGTGACTCTAGCCCGTATTGCACGCGCCCTCCTACAGAAGTATGCGCCCGGAGGGCCGAAGGAGAGGCTATTCTCCGCCTGACGCGGATTGGACAACGAAAGGCGCCGGCGGCAAAGCTGGCGGCCGCAGGCGCGGAGAAATGGGGGCTGTCTGTGTTGCCCCGGGTGGGGCAAGAACTGAAGGAGGATGGAGTCATGAGAAGGACGGGGGCACTGATCGTCTGGTTGAGTGTGGCAATGGCGGCGGTCGCAACGAAAGGCGTGGCGGCAATCGCGGGGGACGCGGAGGCGGCGACGCACGGGGATGAGGCCGCTTCGCATCAGGTGGTGGAGCAGGAATCGCTGCCGGAGTTCGTGTTTCGACAGTACAATCTGGCGGTCCTGTCACATTACTCCTACCTGCTGGGAAGCGGCGGGGAGGCCATGATCGTCGACCCGGATCGCGACATTGCGCACTACGTGAAGGAGGCCGGCACGCTCGGCTTGAAGATCACGCGTGTGTATCTCACACACTCGCACGCGGACTTCGTCGCGGGACACGTCGAGTTGGCCAACGCGACCGGCGCCAGAATCCTCGTGAACAAGGTCACCGGTGCCGGCTACGCGCACGAACCGGTGGACGACGGCGGCGAGATCCGATTCGGGGATATGCGTTGCGTGGTCATGACCACGCCGGGACATACGCCGGACGGGACGTGCCTGGCGGTTCACCAGCCCGCCACGGCCCCGCAGCCGCGGATCCTGCTCACGGGCGACACGTTGTTTATCGGCAGTGTCGGGCGGCCCGACCTGATGGGTGGCACGATCTCGGCAGCCGAGCTGGCCGAAATGCTATACCACTCATGGAACGACAAGCTGGCCAAGCTCCCTGACGAGGTCAAGATCTACCCCGCCCACGGCGCCGGCTCGCTGTGCGGGGCGCACCTGAGCGATCAACCCGTGTCGACGATCGGGGAACAGAGGAAGGTCAACACATATCTTCAGCACAAGGACCTGAACTCGTTTATCATGGCCGTGATCGACGGTCTTCCGGAAGCGCCGCAGTACTTCAAGCACAATGCCGGCATGAACCATGACGGCCCACCGCTGGTGACGTGGGATGCCTTGCCGCCTGCGATGGCTCCGGCCGCCGTCGACGCCGCGCTGAAGGCCGGCGCGGTCGCGGTCGATACCCGGGATGCCCGGCACTTTGCCGACGGCCATGTTCCCGGCGCGCTCAATATCGGCATTCGCGGCCGCTTTGAAACCTGGGTCGGCATCATGGTGCCATGGGGATCACGCATCGTCCTGGTCGGCACCGAGGACGAAACAAAGGAAGCGGTGTTCCGGCTGCACCGCATCGGCTACGATGCGGTCGACGGCTACCTGCAAGGGGGGACAGATGCCTGGAAGCAGGCGGGCCTGCCGATGCAAACGGTCACCCTTGTCAAACCCCGCGATCTCTACGACGAGCTGCAGGCCGGCACCGCGCCGATCATTGTGGACGTGCGGCTGCCCGCGGAGTGGATGGGTGTGCGGATCGGCAACGTTCTGAACATCCCCATGAACGTGTTGGAAACAGGCGCCAAGCGCCTGAACCCGCAACTGCCAGTCCTGACCGTCTGCAATTCGGCCTATCGCTCCAGCATGGGGGCCGGCGTGCTGCAGAAGCTGGGCTTCACCCGCGTGTTTAACATGGAGGGCGGCGGCGAGGCGTGGATCGAGGCCGGGCTGCCGACCCTCGGCGCTTCGCAAACGGGTCCCGCACCCTCCACCGGAGTGTTCGTCAACCTGCCGGAACGTGTCGGCGCCAAGGACCTGGCGCAACAACTGATGGACCTTCCGGGATCGCTGGACGTGCTTGATATCCGTCCCAAATGGCAGTTCGACGAGTATCATATTCCCGGAGCCCTCAGTGTGGCGGTGGCCGATCTGCTCAGCAATCCGGCTTACCTGGTCGACAAACGCCCGCTCGTGGTCGTCTGCCGTGACGGCTCGATTTCGGCCGCCTCGGGCGGCGTGCTCATCGGCAAGGCGCAACGTCCGGTTCGCTTCCTTGCCGGCGGCATGCTGCGGTACTGGGACGAGGTGCTGCGGCCGGCCGGCATCCAGACCGAAGCCGTACCGATGGCGCCGGCCGGCGGTGCGGCGCCCGCCCAGCCCGGCATGAGCCCGCCGGCAGCGCCGGCACCAACAGCACCGGCAGCCCCCGCGGCCGCGCCAAAGAAAAAGAGCGCCGGCTGCTGAGCAGACGTTTTCTCCGGGACAAGGGAAGAACCTTGGCCCTGGCAGGCAGGCAATCTGATGGTGGAGGACAACGCGATGAAGAAAACGGAAAACACGGACGCCAAACCTGACGCCGCAACCGGGACACCTTACTGGTCCCCGTACGTTGCCGGGCTCGGGCTAGGTCTGACGCTCCTGGCCTCGTACTGGTTATTGGGAGCGGGACTGGGAGCTTCGTCGGCCCTGGCCAGGCTCTCGGCATGGGGTGAACACGCAGTTGTGCCAAGACACGTCGAGGCCACCGCCTACTTTGGTGAATGGTTCCGAAACGGCAGCGCGCATGTCTTGCGGTACTACCTGGTCTTCATGGTTGCCGGGACGCTGATCGGAGGCTTCCTTTCAGCGCTTGGTTCGGGGCGCATCCGACCTTCGGTGGAAAGGGGGCCGAGAATCTCGGCCCGGGGGCGATTGCTTTTCGCGCTGGCAGGGGGCGTCCTGGTGGGTTTTGCCAGCCGATTGTCGCGCGGGTGCACCTCCGGCCAGGCTCTCTCGGGAACGGCGTTGCTGTTGAGCGGCAGCGTTGTCTTCCTGATCAGCCTGTTTGTCGCGGCCTACGTTGCCGGCATCTTCGTGAGGAGGGAGTGGCTATGAACGGCACGCTTTTTTCATTGGAACTGCTGAACACGCCGGCCGGCTTCCTTGCGGCCGGCCTGATCGGCCTGTTGTTCGGCTTCTTCCTCGAACAGGCCGGGTTCGGCAGCAGCCGTAAGCTCACGGGAATTTTCTATCTGAAGGACATGGCCGTTTTGAAGGTCATGTTTACGGCCATTGTCGTGGCCCTCGTCGGGTACCGCTACCTGCTCGCCTTCGGGTGGCTGCGGGCGGCGGACGTGTACGTGATGCCGACCTACTGGGGGGCGGCGGTGGTCGGCGGCATCCTGTTTGGTGTTGGTTTTGTCATGGGCGGATGGTGTCCGGGCACGGCGGTTGTCGGCCTCGCCAGCGCCAAGCTGGACGCCCTCGTGTTCCTGGTCGGCGCCGTGCTGGGCGGGATCTTCTTCAACGAGCTCTACAACGCCGTGGAGCCGATCTACAACGGCTTGTGCGCGGGCCCAGTCACGCTTGCCGACAGTCTCGGAATCCCGATTAAGGTTCTGACCTTTGCGCTGTGCGCAATCGCCGTGTTGGCGTTTGCCGGGTCGGCCGCGCTTGAGGCGCGCTTTGGCGGCGAGGCGATGCCGGATGCCGCCGTGCGACGCCGGCGCCGCTGGGCCGCCGGCGCGGTGCTGGTTCTCGCGGCGACGCTGTTCTTCGTGCCAGAGCGCGGCCCGGCACCCCAGGTAACGGCCCCGGCGAGTCCGCCCGACACTTTCCTCGGAAACGTTGCCTCGGGTGAGGACCATGTCGACCCGCTCGAAGCGGCACGGCGCATGATGGCGGCGGAACAGGGCCTCACGGTCGTCGATGTCCGCCCGGCGTCGGACTTCGCGCTATTCCACCTGCGCGGCGCGGTGAATATCCCCCTGGAGCAACTTTCCTCCCGCCTGTCCGAACTGGGTAAGGCCCGAACCGTGATCCTGTATTCCAACGGCACCACGCACGCGGCTCAGGCCTGGCTGGCACTGCGGCGGCTCGGGTTCATCAACGCGCTTGCTCTGACGGACGGACTCGTTGGCTTCTGGCGCGACTGCCTGACCCCGCCGTCGCTCGGCGAACTGCCTCTGAACGAGCAATCCGCCAAGGCGCTCTACGCGGACTACGCGGCGCGCAGGGCGTGGTTCGTCGATCAAACGCCGGCGACGGCTCCGGCGGAGGCAAAGCCGGCCTCGCCACCGTCAGTCGCGGCCCTGGCGGAACCGGGCCTGGAGAAGCACCTCGTTTCGACGGAATGGCTGGCCTCCGTGGCGGGCGATCCGAGAATCAAGATCCTCGACGTGCGCCCCAAGGGAACGGCCTACACCGCCGCCCACATCCCCGGCGCCCTCTACTTGAGCTGCGAGAGCCTCCGCTCCACGATCGACGGGGTCCCGGCCATGGTCGTGCCGGCCGACGAGATCGGCATGCAGTTCGGGCGGCTCGGCATAAGGCGCAGCGACACGGTAGTCCTGTACAGCGACAACCTGCGCGACGCGACGCTCGTATCGATGGCCTTCGCGCGCGTGGGCCAGCCCTCGTATGCGGTCCTGCACGGCGGGATAAACAAGTGGGTCGCGGAACAAAGGCCGATGACCAGCGACATCCCGGCCCCGGCGGTCGGGACATACAAGCCCGTTAAAGGCGCGGACACGTTTACCGTGACCATCGCGGACGTCAAGGCCGTGTTGGGAGACGGCAAGACGATCATTCTCGACGTCCGTCCGGCAGATTATTTTGCGGGCAAGAAATCCGACGAGGCGCGCGCCGGGCATATCCCGGGCGCCGTGAACAGGGAGTACGCACTGGATCTTGTGCCGGGCAATGAACTGTGGCAGTCCGCTGACGCGTTGAGATCGGCCTACGAGGACCTCGGCATCACCGCCGATACACCGGTCGTCGTCCATTGCCGCACGGGGCACCAGGCCAGCCAGACGTATTTTCTTCTCAAGCATATCCTGGGCTTCAGCAACGTCCGGTGGTTTGACGCGTCGTGGTCGGCTTGGGCCGCGAGGAAGGACTTGCCGGCGGAATAAAGAAGTACAAACGAAAGGAGCCGGAAATGGCGAAGAAGAAGAACAAGAAGGCGGACAAGAGCGGCGATAAGAAGAGCGCGGAGAAGGGAACTGCGGCGCGTACGGTCCCGGAGCACAAGCTCCTCAAGAAACACGAGGGGCACGAGAACCATCTTTGCGAATTGGTTCAGAAACGCGAGATGGATAAGGTTGCAGCATTGACAAAGGGCGCGAAATACGTGTGCCACATTTGCGGACGAGGAGCGGCCAGGGCGAAGAGCTTGTGCGAACCGGTAGAAATCTAGAATCCGCCACAGTTGGAAGAAGGCAGCGATCCCTTCACGGCGACCTCGCGCGCTACCTCACCGTTGGAGGTCTGAGCGCGGCGACGGATCCGGGAACGTACACGCTCCTGGCAAAAGCCTTCGGCC
>Ga0180435_10000334_pt1 | contig 48821 bp, 37 predicted proteins | sample SS_ome_3_FD_132467 | JGI IMG/M metagenome (GOLD analysis project Ga0180435, IMG submission 132467) | Hypersaline lake sediment archaeal communities from the Salton Sea, California, USA - SS_3_S_1 metaG | ecosystem: Environmental > Aquatic > Non-marine Saline and Alkaline > Hypersaline >... | reverse complement strand
CCCGGCCGCCAGGCCCTGGTCTTCCGTGATATTGCCCTGGTCGATCCGGAAATCCCCGCCATCCAGGCTTTGGTCTGGGGACAGATATACCGCGAAAGCGAATTCAGGGTCCGCCGGAATATTAGCGCTGCCCTGGTTGGCTTCTGTAATCTCGACGGAGAAACTATCTTCCGGACGATACGTCCCGGCAGGGCAGGTCACGTTCTCAACGATTAAGTCCGGCCTGGTAATTTTTGCTTCTACCATACACGTTGTGTCAACGATATTACTAAATTGTCCTTCATTATCCTGTGCCCGGGCGAAAAATCGATTTATGCCCACGGGAAAAAGTGCTGTTGAACCTGACCATGTCCAGCCGTTACCGGGATTGATATCGGTACCCAGCAATGTGTCTATATTTACGTCCAGCACAGCATTATAGTTGCTGTCCTGGTAGAATTCTACCAGGCTGACGGTGCCGTCCGTATCAGATACATTGTTCGCAGTCAGCAGGAGTATATTACCCTGTTTAATCGGATCTGGGCTATCTAAAAGTGAAGTGATATTTGGTGCTTTTTTCAGTGTGATACTGAGATTTTCATACCAAGCTATCTTTCTGTCGATCCATGAAGCTGAGATCGCGTCCGTATATCCATCCCCGTTGAGATCTGACGTATAAACAGAACGAGCCCCCTCAGCGGCAGTGGTAATCACCTGCTGCGGGCCGAAGTTTCCGTTTCCATCGTTGGGATACCAGGCGATTTTGTTATCAATCCATGAAGCCGACAGTACATCCATATCCCCGTCGGCGTCCAGGTCGGCCGCATGGACAGAATATGGCGTATCGGCGGCGGTGCTGATTACCATCTGATAACTAAAGTTGCCGTTTCCATCGTTGCGATACCAGGCGATTTTGTCGTCCAACACCGAAGCCGACAGTACATCCATATCTCCGTCGTTATCCAGATCGGCTGCATAAACAGAATATGGCGCATCGGCAGCGGTGCTGATTATTTGTTGAGAACCAAAGTTGCTGTTTCCATCGTTGCGATACCAGGCGATTTTATCGTCAAATTCCGAAGCAGACAGCACATCCTTGTACCCGTCTCCGTCCAGATCGGCCGCATAGACAGAATGCGCCCCCTGAGCGGAAGTAGTGATTACCTGCTGGGAACCGAAGTTGCCGTTTCCATCGTTGCGATACCAGGCGATCTTGTTATCGCCTAGAGAAGCCGACAGTGCGTCCATATCCCCGTCAGCGTCCAGATCGGCTGCATAGACACATTCCGCCCCCTCAGCGGCAGTGGTAATCACCTGCTGCGGACCGAAGTTGCCGTTTCCGTCGTTGTGATACCAGGCAATCTTGTTGTCTATCCATGATGCCGAAAGTACGTCCATATTTCCATCTTCGTCAATGTCTGCTGCGTGGACGCACGCCGCCCCGTCTGTTTCGTTGCTGATTTGCTGTGGCGTGCTGAAATGGCCGGAACCGTCATTACGATACCAGACAATTTTGCCGTCAAGCTCAGAAGCCGACAGAATGTCAATATAACCATCGTCATCCAGATCGGCTGCGTAGACAGAAGCGGCCCCGTCGGCAGAGGCTGTGATTTCCTGCTGGGGGCCAAAAATTGACAGCAGAACCCGTGGTTCGAGCGACTCTAAAAAGAGGTTTACTGGTTGATTAATGTCTCTTTTTGAAGTTTGAATTTTTCTCTTAAACCGCCTTAATATCCTCATCGCGATTGAATTTTCCCATTTTCCGTATTATAAACCGACAACAAATTGACTCAATATTCATTGTACCCAAAAAAGTCTGCTATATCAATGATGATCTTGTAATATGTTGCTAGTAAAGTGATTATGAAGGTTGTTGTGAATGGGAATGACTCCGGAAAATTGCGGATATCCCCCCTGGGTATGATAATTCCCGGCAGGGCCCGATGTCATTGTTTTTCTGATAAGTAAAAGGTGGGAATACTCAATTGCGATGAGTATAAATTACCAGCTTACGCTGGACCTCTTTCTGCCAGAGGCGAGTTGAGAAGTTTATCTATTTCCTTTATATCACCTGAAATTTCAAATTCCTATACGATTAAATTATTGCACCGCACAGGTTATGAAAAATTTTCCAATGCACGGTGGTATGCTTGTGCCAGATGGGAAACCATTTTGCTGGCCAGAAAATGTTTACGTAGATAATCCTGTGAATTTTGAGCCAAATCGCGAGCGTAGTTATGATTGGTCAATAATTCTGCCAATATTTTAGTGAGCAAGTTCTGATTATGATGGGGAAACAACAGGGCTGTTTTTTCGTGAATAACCAGATCATTTTCCTGTCCGTCGTCTGCGACGACTACCGCGTTGCCCGCACTGATCGCCTCTAACAGTTCGGGCCTCCAGAAGTGTAGAGGCCAGGGCTGCACAAAGATATCCATTTCGCTGAGTACTGTTTTATAGGCATCGCTGCCGGATACGATAGTTTCGATAGGGGGGATAAAATGAACCCAACCTGAAAGTTCCAGTTGATTAACCTGGCGGCGCAAATCCCGCTCGGCCGGCCCTTGCCCGGACAGCAATAAATAAGCATGCAAACCTTGATCGGACAATTTTTTTACCGCCTGGATCAGGGTGTTCAGGCCATTCTCTTTTCGGAAAGGGCTGCTGCAGAATATTTTAGCTTTACCATTTTCCGTAGCAAAGCAACTGGTTTCCGTTGAAACATGGGTTCCCATCGGAAGCAAGTGAATTCGGGAAGCTACATTAGGATGATTTTTACGAATCTGTCGAGCCAGACTGCTGTTCCAGGGCAGTATTTGAGAACAATACTTTTCCGCGACATTAAGGCGTACATTTCCGCTGGTCAAAAGGGATACTACATAGGGGATTCCCAGTTCATTACTCAGATTTCGCGTCAAGCCGACTTGTTTTTCGGTTAAAGCGTGCAGCAGAGTAGGTTTGATAGGCTTTAACGCTTGCGTGAGACGTTGGATATGCCGGTGGGGGCGCAGCTTGTCTATTATAGTAAAGCGGGGAGCCGGAATAGATATCTTTCGTTCCAGGGAATCCGCCTGCAAGGGATTTTCCCAATATCCGTGTATTTCCGTAATCAGCCGTACGGGGGGGCAGGGCACATATTTGAGAAAACTGCTCGTTCCGAAATAAAGCATGCTCAGATCACCCACTTCGTCCATCAATCCGACTGCCAAGCGACGCAATACCGGGCCGTAACTGCGTAAAGCTTCTTCGTCTGCCAAGAGAACGACACGAAGGTCAGCCAGTGAATATTTGTTCACAGAAATATTTTCCTGGGAGTTTTCCATTTTTATCGATCGATGACAATATTATAAGGCATTAACAAGAGGTTGTTCTCTTGCTGGAGCAATTCCAACATACTCAAAGCGTTTTGTATTGTTTTTTTAAAGGCGGGAACTCCGAGCAAATAGGGCAGAATATAGCTGTGTTGCGACTGTGAAAACGTGAAAGCGCTTTGGCGGCCGAATTGTTTTGGCGGGATAAGCTGGCCCGCCAGGGCGGCTGTTGGATTCTGGGCAGAATGTTCCGCCTGGGCAAAAAAATGTTCGATTATTTCCATTAAAGTTTTAGGTCGAGGTAGAACGCGAATATGATAATCATCGATTTCGGCTTTTTTGGCCGCCCACGCCAGAGCTTCCGATAAACCCCCGATTTCGTCAACCAGTCCCAATTTTCTGGCTTGTACACCGGTATAGATTTTACCCTGGGCCAGATTTTCTATTGGTTCTGTCAGTCGTTCTTTCCGGGAAGCGTTTACTCTTTCTTTAAAAATATCATAGATCCATTGCATGTCGCCGGCAATTTTAAATCTTTCCATGCTGGTAAATGGTTTTTCCGCACTGAACATTTCGGCTCGACGGCCTCGATGGAACTGATAAGTTGTAATGCCAATTTTTTCCAGGAGTTTACCGAGAACGATTTTCCCTCCGATTACGCCAATCGAACCAGTGATTGTGCTGGGCTGGGCGAAAATAGTAGGGGCTCCGCAGGCAATATAATACCCTCCCGAGGCAGCCACAGCCCCCATACTGACCACTACCGGTTTGATTTCGGATGGTTCTTGCGGGTCAGTGGCTTTCTGGATGGCTTTGTATATTATATCGCTGGCGGTGGCGCTTCCGCCCGGAGAATCAATGCGGATAACTATAGCTTTGATATTTTTATCTCTTCGAGCTGTGGCCAGTGCCTCGCGAATTGTCCGAGCACCTGTCGCATACGAGCCAAAACCTTCGCTGTTGGTTCCTAGGGTGATCGGGCCGTCCACGTAGATCACCGCGATGGCAGGACCGCTGGGGACGGGCGGGCCGCTGAATAATTCCTGCAGGGCACCCATCATGGCCCAGGGATTGCTTGCTTCCATGATTTTTTTCTTAGGTTCATTATAATCGCGAATGAAAGCGATTTGTTTTTGCGATTCTTTTTTAACTGTTTCGATAAACTCGTCCCGGTATTGAATACGGTCTATTAATCCTAATTTCTTCGCCTGCTCTGCGTTAAAGGGGCCCTGGTCGATAATATCCCTGACTCGCTCCTGTGTCAGATTTCGCGAAAGGGCAATGGTGTCGATCAGGTGCTGATAAAGAGCATCCAGAATATAATTGATCTGCTGTTTGTATTCTTCCGATGGTTTCGAAAGGGTCAATGGTTCTGCCGCCGCCTTGTAATCGCCTATTTGCACAAAATCGGCTTTGATACCCAGTTTCTCCAGGATATCCTTGAAATGTATCGATTCCAGAGAAAGGCCCGTCATCATCACCTCTCCCGTCGGGGTCATAACAATTTCTTCGCAGGCACTTGCTAATAGATAATCCGATTGGCCCACCGATTCCAGATAGGCGTATGTTTTCTTCCCGCTTTTCCGGAACCTGCTGATGGCCTGATGTAATTCATCGATTTGGGCCCAGTTCAGGAAGGGTTGGTCAAAATTGAATAATACCGCGTCCACATTTTCATCGGTAGCGGCCCGGATCAGCTTATCGTTGAATGATGTAATGCTATGTGTTTTCATTTCTGATAAAGTCAACACTTTTACGTCGGGCTTTTCCACAAAAAAGCCATCCACCTGCATAATCAAAACACGGTAGGGATTGACCGACTCGCTCACTTTGGCCGCTGGCGACTTATTTCCCTCCTCCGTTTCTTTTAGAATATTTGTATCTTTATCTCCGGATTCATCGAGAACCTTTTGTAAAAGTTTCGTTTTTTGATTTGGTTCTTCAGCTTCATTTGCGCGGAATTCCTCATCAGCCATCACCCCCGTCGTTACTGTCAACAACAGCAAAAGCAAATAAATAACAGCGGTATTCTGTGAACGGTTGATTTTGTCACATTTCATTTTGTTTATTCCTTTTCCCGGATTAGCGCCCCTTCAGAATCGGTTTTTTCGGACCGGAGGGCTTGTCTCTTCTTGCCGATACAATAATTTTTCTGTTCCCGGTCTCGTACCGGGCAATCATTATAACTCCCGGTGCTCTTACCGGAAAGAAATAAATAAACCTAACCCGGCAGGGCCGGGAACCAAATAGGGTTTCATGAAGTCTTGCTCCATTATCAGGGTTTTTTAACCATTTTGCACAAGATTTCATTGGTAAGATACTAAACACAAGCTCGCTCTTGCTCTGACGGGTGAGGTTAAAAACCCAATCTATGACAAAAAATAGGGTTTTTTTGATATTTATATTGCGACAGCAGTTTGACTTGGATATAATCCCCGTTTTTACTGATGTTATCTGGGTGCTGGAGCACCGTAAGACAGACGGTTATGAATAATTAGAATTATGTTATTTTAAAATAAGGAGTTATAGCTTATGGCAATCGAAGAAGTTTCGGCGATTCCCACCTATGATGTACCCGAAGCGATCAAGGGCAAGACGGACATCGACTTTGCCGGGTATCAGGAAATGTATAAACGCTCTATCGAGGATCCGGAGGGATTTTGGGCGGATATGGCGGAAAAATATGTCAAATGGGATTCCAAATGGGACCAGGTTTTAAACTGGGATTTTGTCCAGGGCAATATCGAATGGTTCAAAGGTGGCAAGCTCAATGTCAGCTACAATTGCCTCGACAAACATGTCGAAGCGGGCCACGGTGATCAAACCGCCCTGATTTGGGAAGGAAACGATCCCACCGAAGATGCCAAGATCACTTATAAACAGCTTCTTGAGGAAGTGTGCCGATTCGCCAATGCACTCAAGAAAATTGGCGTTAAAAAAGGTGATCGCGTTTGCCTTTATATGCAGATGGTTCCTCAGTTACCTGTGGCGATGTTGGCCTGTGCTCGTATCGGCGCCGTTCATAGCGTCGTCTTTGGCGCTTTCAGTCCGGAATCTCTGGCCGAAAGAATCAATGATTCCACCTGCAAAATACTGATTACCCAGGATACCGCTCTGCGGGGCAAAAAGAACAATATCCCCATGAAAACCAACGCCGACAAGGCGGTAAGTGATTGTCCCAGTATTGAACACGTTATCGTTGTGAAGCGCACCGGCGTTGATGTTCCCATAACCGAGGGAAGGGATATATGGTGGCACGAGATGGTCAAAGAAGAATCGACCAACTGCGCCCCCGAACAAATGGATGCCGAAGACCCTCTCTTCATCCTTTATACCTCCGGCTCCACCGGGCATCCCAAGGGCGTTCTGCATACCACCGGCGGATACCTTGTTTATGCTGCCATGACGCATAAATATGTTTTCGATTATCAGGAAGGTGACATCTATTGGTGCACCGCCGATATCGGCTGGGTCACCGGTCATAGTTATATCGTGTATGGTCCTCTGTGCAACCGTGCCACTTCCGTGATGTTCGAAGGTGTACCGAACTATCCCGATTTCAGTCGGTTCTGGCAAGTCGTGGATAAGCACCAGGTCAACATCTTTTATACCGCCCCGACCGCCCTGCGAGCTTTGATGAAGGAAGGCGATGATTGGCCCAACAAGTGCGATCTGTCCACCCTCAAAGTGCTCGGTACCGTCGGTGAAACCATTAAGAGTCCCGAATGGAACTGGTACTTCAAGGTCATTGGCAAGGAAAATTGTCCCATAGTCGATACCTGGTGGCAGACGGAGACCGGCGGCATCCTCATTACTCCCTTGCCCGGCGCTACCAAGACCAAACCCGGTTCCGCCACTCTCCCGTTCTTTGGAGTGCAGCCCGAACTCGTGGACGAAAATGGCAAAACCATCGACGGCAACGGCGTCAGCGGAAATCTCTGCATTAAATACCCCTGGCCCGGCATGATGAGAACCCTTTACGGCGATCACGATCGTTTTGTCCAAACCTATTTTTCCATGTATAAGGGTAAATATTTCACCGGAGATGGTTGCCGTCGCGACGATGATGGCTATTACTGGATTACCGGCCGCGTCGATGATGTGATTAATGTTTCCGGTCATCGACTCGGTACAGCCGAAATCGAGGGTGCTCTCGGTAAACATCCCCAAGTTGCCGAAGCCGCCGTTGTCGGTATGCCCCACGATATCAAGGGAACCGGCATCTACGCCTATGTAACTCTCAGGACCGGTGAGGAATCTTCGGATGATCTCAAGAAAGAACTGGTTCAAATTGTTCGTAAGGAGATTGGCCCCCACGCCAGCCCCGACAAAATCCAGTTTACTCCGGGTTTGCCTAAAACCCGTTCCGGTAAGATCATGCGTCGTATTTTACGAAAAATCAGCGAAGGCGCCGTTGATCAACTGGGGGATACTTCTACTCTGGCTGATCCCAATATCGTTGATTCCCTGGTTGCTGAGAGACAATAAAGAGCTGTATAGGTAAACCAGGATTTTTGAGATAAAAAAATGGCGGGATTTTATGATTCCGCCATTTTTTTGCGCCCCTGAAAAAGTTTATCATACAGGTACAATACTTCCTGAATGAGTATTGAAATAAAATCTGTTTTTTGGTAGGCTGACGCTTGTTATGTTAATCAAAGCAGTTATATTTGACTTGGGTGAGACTCTGTTTAGTTACGGCGAAATGGATGTCAATGCCCGCTTTCACGAAGGGGCGCGGTTGACCTATGATTATTTAAATAGGCAAAACAGCACCAGCGGGAAACTGCCCGCTTTTCCACGTTATTTTCGCCGTCATTATTTATCCATCAAATGGCACTATGCCTGGTCCAATGTATTGCGCCGCGAATTCGACTGTTTGGCATTATTGGATCGAAAATCCCGGAAAATGGGCTTCTGCCTCAGTGATACCCAATTGGAAGAATTAGCCTGGCTTTGGTATAAACCGCTCGGCGACACCGCTTCCATCGAACCCGATTTACTCCGGACCCTCCAGACTCTCACCGATATGTCTTTGCGCCTGGCGATAATCTCCAATACCTTTTTACCTGCATCATCCCTCGATCAACATTTGCAAAAATTTGATTTACTTAAATTCTTTCCCGTGCGTGTATATTCATCGGATACGGTATTTCGGAAACCGGACAAACGCATTTATCAGGCAGCTCTGGGAAAAATAGGTGTATCCGCTGCCCATGTAATGATGGTCGGTGACAAGCAGCGGGAAGATATTAAAGGGCCCGCTCGTCTGGGTATCCGCCCGGTTTTCAAGCGAGGCCTACTCAATCAAAAAACAAAAGTACCCGTCGGCGTCCCCGTAATTGAGAATGTTTCTGAATTGCCGGCCTTAATTGAAAAAGTATAGAAATGGCAGCCGTTCGCCGTAAAATGAATTTTTTAGAGATTCTCGTAAATTGGCAATGCGAATGTTAACTTAAAGAACTCTCGCTGTTTTTACGATTCGCAATTGTGTCCCTTAAAAGAGTAAAAGCAACCATGCCTCCATCAAGCCAAGAACCTGATAAAGATTTGACCGAAGTGCGACAAGCCCGGGAGCAGGCAGAGTTTCTGCGAGATCAATTGGTGGCGGAATATCAGCGTCTCCGTGACGAAGAGAAAGAGATGCCGTCGGAAATTCGGGATAACCCGCAGCGGAAAAAGGGATGTGAATCGATGCGCAAGGCTATTGACGCGGCCAATCGAGCCATTGCCAGTATCGATCAGGCATTACGGGAAATGGAACGCGTAAAAGACGATGAGTTTTAAGGTTATACTCGTCGCAATTGAGCTTTCCCGTTTTTCTTGTTAGTGCGATAACACCCTTTTTATGTGGAATTTCAGGATATACTCTTATATAGTTTTTCCAGCTGGGCCACGGTGAAAAAGGTGGTGGGAACGGATTTGTGGTTCGGTTATGATTAGGAACATGGTGGAATTATTAGCGCCAGTACGTGATGAAGTTTCGTTGACCGCGGCAATGGCCGCGGGAGCGGACGCAGTCTATCTGGGACTGGGTCAATTGAACATGCGAGTCAACTCGCGAGGGATCGAGCCGGGATCGCTTGCTGAAACAGTAAAAAAAGCCCACGCCAGAGGGGTTAAGGTATTCGCAGCCCTGAACGCGATAATTTATGATCACGAATTAAGGGTGGTCGATGAAATCTTAAAGAAGATCAAGCAGGCGGAGGTGGATGCGGTGATCTGCTGGGATTTCGCAGTTATAGAAAAAGCCCGGCGGCTGGGAATACCGATCCATATCTCCACGCAGGCAAGTGTATCCAACAGTGAAGCGGTACGGTTTTATGAGCGGTTGGGGGTAAAACGGATTGTGTTGGCGCGGGAGCTGAACCTGGATCAGATTCGAGAAATCAAGCAGAACACGAGCATGGAGATTGAAGTTTTTGTGCATGGCGCGATGTGTGTTTCGGTGTCGGGGCGGTGTTTTCTGTCGCAATTTTTGTCGGGCCGATCCGCCAACCGGGGTGATTGTCTGCAACCGTGTCGAAGAGAATACACCGTCATCGATAAAGAAACCGGGGATGAACTGGAGGTGGGGAACGGCTATGTGATGAGTCCGAAAGATTTGTGCACTTTAGCTGTGATCGATGAGTTAATCGAAGCAGGGATCGATGTTTTTAAGATTGAAGGGCGCAGCCGAGCGCCGGAATATATTCAGGCGGTAGTGGGAGCCTATCGACGAGCGATTGACGCGGTAGAGAACGGTCAATATAACCAGGAATTGGTAGAAGAATTATTAAAGGAAGTGGAAAAGGTTTATCACCGGGGATTCTCGAAGGGATTTTTGCTGGGAAAGCCAACGGTGCGGGACTGGTCGGAACGGTATGGAAGTTCAGCAAGCCGGAAAAAGGTTTATGTGGGTAAGGTGTTGAACTACTTCAAGAAAAAAGGGATGGTCTATATACGGGTGGAGTCGGAGCCATTGGCGGTGGATGATACGGTGCAGGTGCAGGGACCGACAACCGGAGTGGTGGAGATGGAGATTGAAGAACTGCGAACCGACGACCAAAGAGAAGTGACGATTATGGATAAAGGGAAAGTGACATTTCCCGCGGATAAGTTACTGCGGCGAAATGATCAGGTTTTCAAAATGATTGATGGTGATATTACTTAAGGTATAAGGGCACCTCTATAAATTCATTTTTAGATATATCCATAATTTTCCCTCTAAATTATGATGGTTATTATTTTCAAAATTCGATATCATAGGATACGAAAAAACTGAGAAAGTAAACAACTATATATAAGAAATTGTCAGGTAATAAGGAATAAGTTATGGATACACAGGGAGTGGGCATTATCGGTTGCGGTTGGGTGGCGGAAGAACATATAAAGGCATTCCAGAACGATAAGCGTTCGGAGGTGCGGGCTTTAATGGACCTTAACCGAGAATGCGCGGAACGCTACCGTGATAATTATCAACTTTCCTGCAGCGTGGAGACGGACGCGGAAAAGATATTCCAACAAGATGATGTTGATATTGTAGTGGTCTGTACGCCTCATCATCGGCATACGGAATATGTGGTGGGCGCGGCGGAGGCGGGAAAACATGTGTTGATTGAAAAGCCGATGGCGTTAACGTGGGAAGAAGTACGACAGCAAGGTGAGGCTATCAAAAGAAACAAGGTAAAAAGTCTGGTGGGTTTCGTGCTGCACTGGAATCCCCTGTTGATGACGATCGATCGTCTGTTGGATAAAGATGTTTTTGGAGATGTGTTTCTGGTGGAAGTGGATTATCTGCACCGGATATGGATGACGGTAGAGGAGAAGTGGTATGCCAGCCGGGAGATGAGTGGTTCGGCTTTGCTGACGGCCGGGTGTCACGCCATCGACGCTTTGCGCTGGTTTGCCCGGGGTGAGGTAGAAGAGGTTTCGGCTTATCAGGTACGTACGCAGAATCCGGTCGAGTATCCGGGGACAATCTCGGTGAATCTGAAGTTTGCCGATGGGACCATCGGGCGGAGTACCACCTCGTTCGACGCCCAGATGCCTTACCGATTTAATATCGGGGTGTACGGCACGGAAGCCACGATGCGTAATAACGAATTGTATGCGCCCGATTTGTATCCGGGGCAAAACGACTTTGTCAAAATTCCCTGTATTCTACCCGACAGCGGGGATGTAGCTCATCATCCTTTTCGGGGGGAAGCAGCTCATTTACTGGATTGCATCGAGCAGGATAAAAGACCTTTGCCGGATGCGGAGAACGCGGTAGAGACTCATCTGGTATGTTTTGCGGCGGATATTTCGGCGAAGGAAGGACGGCCGGTGAAAATCAACGAATTGAGGAAGGAATTCTAAGTCTATGAAATCACATTATCCAACAGGAAATCTTCTGAGGAGAATTTCAAAGCAACTGGGGTGGGGGGTGTTAATGATCGCTTTGTTTTCGGTTTTGACGGGTTGTCGGACCAATACAACCATAGTTACATTCAACGACAGGAACGGCAGCGCGGGCAGAGTCCGATCGCCGATTTCGGTACCGATACAATTAACCGAAACTCAACATGAGGCAGCTCAGTTGGGAAATCTGGGATTGCTTGAGATTGGAAGTGAAAGTGATCCCATTGCCGTTCAGTATGAACCGTGCCAGGACAATGAGCTGAAGGGTCGGCTGTGGTGGCTGATGCCGGCCGGAGGCAAGGGGAAACGGCGGTTTAAAGTAATTGTCGATTATGAAGGCAATGAAGTGGGTATGATGGTTCGATATGATCAGAATAAGCAGCGAATGGATATTCGGGACGGTGAAATGCCGGTACTACGATATAATTACGGGACGGTCCCGATGCCCAAGTTAATCAAGGAGCGATTCCAGCAGGGACGCTACCCAAGCCCGCCACATGATCCGGCGGGCCTGGATCGGGGAGACTACGTGCATCCATTATATGGGCCCAACGGGGAAGTTCTTACAAATGATTATCCTGTAGATCATCCACATCATCGGGGGATTTACTGGGCCTGGCCGGAAGTATATTACAAAGGTGAAAAGCGGGACATACATGCTGTGTATGGTGTCTGGGCGCGGCCTGAAAAAGTCCTACGTCTGATTAACGGTTCGGTTTTCGCGTTGATAGAGGTGGAAAATACCTGGAAATGGAAAGACAAAGAACCAATCGTAAAAGAAGAAGTAGAGATTCGCGCCTACAAAAACATTGAGGGACGCCGATTTGTGGATTTTGAGTTCCGTTTTACGGGATTGGCTGATGATGTGTTGATTGCCCGGAGGGGCCAGAGAAATTATGGGGGAGTTAATTTACGGATGGCCACGGGGAAAGATCTCAAGATCAAGTTTTTCACCGATCCCCCGGAATCCGATGTGCGGCGGGCATGGGCGGATATGGTCAATACGGTGCCGGGCGGGAAGGGTCCGACGGGAGTGGCGGTTTTGCAACGGGTGACTAATCCGCATTATCCGGGTGACTGGGTGGAATATCCGCATATTTTTTGGTATCAGCCGACCTTTCCGTGCAAGGGATGTAAATATCATTTAGAGAAAAATAAAACGCTGGTGCTGAATTACCGATTATGGATTCGACCCGGCGCGGCAGGTGACGAGGTGTTAGCTGACCTGTGGGCGGCATATAACAGGGATTCATCTAAGGAAGATGGGCACCAAGAAAAAGGAAAGGTCAAATGAAAAACAGGCAGGATATTTCGCGGCGAAGGTTTTTAAAGCGGGCCGTCAAGGCAGGAGCAACAGGATTGGTATTTCCCGCTATTGTGCCTTCATCGGCAATGGGATTGGCGGGCAATACGGCGCCGAGTAATCGAATTGGTATCGGTGTGATCGGTACCGGCAGCAAAGGTCAGAACGGCATGAGTAATTTCATGCGGTGTTCCGATGCGCAGATTGTAGCGGTTTGTGATGTTTACCGTACCAACCGATTAAAAGCGGCGAAGACAGCCGGGCTGGGAACGAAAGACGATTACAATGACTTTCGTGATCTGCTGGCCCGTGATGATGTGGATGCGGTGCTGATAGCCACCCCGGATCACTGGCATGTATTGCAGGTCACGGCGGCAGCCAAAGCAGGAAAAGATATTTATTGTGAAAAACCGCTGAGTAATACCATCGCGGAGGGGCGAGCCCTGGTGGATGTGGTTCAACATTATGGAGTAGTTTTCCAGCACGGCACGCAGTTGCGGTCTGTTTCAGGCAATCGGTTTGCCTGTGAACTGTTACGGAACGGCAGATTGGGTGAATTGAAAGGGATTACTATCGGTTCACCCCCCGGCAGAGCAACAGGTATTCATCCGGAAGAACCGATACCCGACGGTTTTGATTATGATATGTGGCTGGGGCCGGCTCCGAAGGTACCCTATACCCGCTGGCGGACGATGCGAGTACCGGAAGTCAGCAATCTAGCGGGATGGTATTTTGTCTCGGATTACAGTAAGGCGGGTTGGGTGGCCGGTTATGGAGTGCATGACATCGATCTGGCTCACTGGGGAATGGATACGGAACGGACCGGGCCGCTGGAGATCGAAGGTGAAGGTAAGTTCCCCCAGAATGGTTTATATGATACGGTACTGGGTTATCAGCTTCGGTTTACCTATGCAAACGGTGTCACTGTCACACTGAAGGATACCAGTCAACATCCCCATAACGTTTCTTTTTACGGAACGAAAGGTGAGGTGCATTTCCGAGGGGGCATTAAACAAATTAAGCCAAAATCTCTGCTGCAAGAGGTAATCGGTCCGGGAGAGGTTCACTTGTATGAGAGTAATTTCCAGGAGCAGAATTTCATCGATTGTGTCAAATCCCGTAAGGAAACAATTAATCCGATCGAGGTGGCCCATCGGGCCACGAGTGTACCTTTAATAGGTGGGATTGCCCTGAAGCTGGGCAGGAAACTCCGCTGGAATCCGGAAACGGAGCGTTTTGTAAACGATGACGACGCGAACCGACTGCTGAGATATACGATGCGTTCTCCCTGGCAGGTTTAGACTCTAAAAGCCTATGCCGGGAACCGCTACCGACGGAGTAAGGAAATAAAGAAAGGTATCGGTAACAGGCTTACCGAGAATGGTTTCGACAGCCAGGCGATACCACCGCATTTGAGATTGATAGGATTGAGCCCGTTGCGGGCATTGTGATTCGGTAATGGCATCGGTTTTATAATCGACAATAATCATCCCGGAATCGGTTTCGACAAGGCAGTCGATTATCCCGCGGACGAGTATCTTTTCCCGGCGGTCCGGTTCCGGAAGCGAGTGTTTCGGGTAAATGTCGCCAACGGGAGCCGCCATAGTAAAGGACCATTCGCGAGACAAGGTTTTTCGATGGGAAAGAATCAATCGGCCCAGGTCACTGCTCAGAAAACTATTGATATTGTCCAGATTGATGGCGAGGGCCTGTTGCTCGGTAAAGACCTTATTTCGGATCATTTCGTCTAACTGGGCTTGCAAATCCATAGAATCCAGGGAGAGTTTCAGGTCGATTTTCTGAAGGAACAAGTGGGTTAGAGTGCCCTTTTGAGATGCGTCTCTTTTATCAGGCTGATAACTGAGGAATCGAGGGCGATGCTGAAAAAGGTCTGAGCAAGGAGAATCCGACGGTTTTGAAGGTGAAAGAGAAGTCAATATCTGGTCGGGAGAGAAATCCGGATCTTCGCTCACCTCCAGGATGCGTTTGAGGCTGGTAACTCCGGCTCGGGCGGGCAGTTTAGTTAACAGATGGTGGGGATAACGCCATTGAATATTTTCAATGATTTTTCTAACCTCGGGGAAGAAATCCCTGGGAGGCGCCAGGTTGATAAGGTCAGAGACTTTTTTAATCCGGCCGGGCCGGGTAGATGGTAGGGGATTCTGGTTGAGGATTTTTTGAATGGTGTCGGCAGGATAAAGAGTCAGGGCAAAGGTATTATTATTTGAGTTTCGCGGATAGGTGAGGGAAGAAAGGTAGTCCTCGGTAACGAACGGGCGTAAATCGGGATGACCGACCAGAGCAGGGCCAAGCCAATCCATGGGCGAAGAAGCGGAACCGAGAAGAAATTCCGGCAGCGGTTTTGAACTGTCGAAAATCCAGGGAGTCCATTGCCGTCGAGATTTAATCAGATCAACACTGGCGAATAAAATAAGTTTTTCCCGAGCGCGGGTAAAAGCCACATAGAGGATACGCATTTCCTCGGTGAGGGACCGGTCCTGTTTATGATCGACGACTACATTATAAGGAACGGTGGACCAATTGTCGTGGGAATAAGAATCCACGACCCGTAATCCAACCGGGCAGGATTCAGTGCGATCAAAAAGAATTTTGGAGCGGAGATCGGATTGGTTGAATTTTCGGGCCAAATTGCCGGCAATCACGACGGGGAATTCCAGACCTTTACTTTTGTGCACACTCATAATGCGGACGACGTTGTCGGCTTCAGTGAGAACAGGAGCGGGACCGAAGTCACCCTGTTCCTCACGTAGTTTATCAATGAAACGGAGGAAACGGGTAAGACCCTGGCAGGTAAAGCGGTCGAACTGACGGGCATGATCGTGAAGATGGAGAAGATTATTATAGCGTTGACGGCCCCCGGAAAGACCGCTGACAAAGGCAAGGAGACTGGTGTCACGATAAATCTGCCAAATCAACTCTGCCAGGCTTCCCCGCCGGGCCTGGCTGCGCCATTGGTCCAGTTGGGCAAGAAATGTTTTTAATTTTTGACGCAACTTCCGATCGGTTCCCCGGCGAGCATAATCGACAACGACATGATAATACGGTATCAGCTTCGGGGCATTTTCCGGGTCGGACTTTGCCGGAGCCAAGAGGCGTATTTGGGCCAACTGTGATTCGTTGAGGCCAACCAGGGGAGAACGCAGGACCGCGGCAAGGGGAATATCCTGCTGAGGATTGTCCAACAAGGTCAGCAGTGAAATCATATCCTGGATTTCGGTGGCCACGAAATAACCACGTGTCAGTTCAGCGTGGACAGGGATATTCATTTTGCGAAATACCTCCGTCCACAGTTCAGCGTGCATTTTCATAGAACGGAGCAGAATAACAATATCACGATATGTAACCGGCCTTTTAGAGCCGGTACGCGGATCAAGAATATCGAATTCAGCCTGTTGTTGAGGATGGTCGGCTCCTACCATTGCGCGAATACGCCGGGCCACCATCAGCGCTTCGCGGCGGGCGGTGTCGAGAGAGCGGATATTATCCATATTGGTGCCGGAAGAATCGTTATCGGTAGCATTGAAAGTGTCGGAATTATTGTCTATGTTTCGTTCCAGGAGATGGATCTCGACGGGATTGTCGTTGAGATGGTTCGAGGGATTGTCATCATCGAGATCATCATAAAACCGAGCGCCATAAGTAAGCTGGGCATCCTGAGAGTAATCAATGCCAGCAAAAGGTTTGGTAAGACAGCGAGAAAAGACATAATTCACTCCGTCGATAACACTGCGGCGGGAACGGAAGTTGGCATTAAGATCGATCCGTTTTGGGAGATGGTTTTGTGTGGACGGTGTCGGCAGCGCGAAAAAAGGTGAGAAACTATGGTACTTGCGGAGAAAAATCTCCGGATCCGCCTGCCGAAAGCCATAGATGCTCTGCTTGACGTCGCCGACCATAAAAAGGTTGCCGGTAGGTGGTGGGGAATTCAGTTCGGAACCGGGCCCGGTACGGCTGAGAATTTGAATGATGGCGTCCTGGAGAGGAGAAATATCCTGGTATTCATCGACGAGGATATATTGAAACCGTCGGCGTAACTGCAAAGCCACGTCGGATGGGCCTTGGTCGGATTGCAGTAACTGAAGGCATTTGTGTTCGAGGTCGGAAAAGTCGAGTACGTTTTGTTGTTGTTTCAGTTTTTCGTAGTGCAAGACAAACTCGTCATGCAAACGAAAGAGCAGATTGGCAAAGGGACCGGTGGCGGCAATTTGTTTCTGGATTTCGTGAGACGAGGCGGAATATCGAGCCTGAAGCCTCTTGAAAGTATCACGTATTTTATCGAAAATATCTTTTGCCGGGGCAATATCCTCATCGGATAATCCGCGGGGGCGAGTGGGAACGCGAGGTAAGCCGGGCAAGGCGATGAATTGTTCCAAAGCTTCCGCGAAAGTTTTTTCTGATAAGACTTGATCGAGGTCCTGAAACAGAGGGACTAATTTTTCCTCAAGATGAGTTAAATAAATTTCCAGTTGGGGAAATTGAACAATAGTCCGACGAGTGTATTCAAGTTGGTTCAGGATGCGGTGCAGTTGTCGCCGGAGCGATTGCTTTTGATGATTGACCACATTTAAATTTCTGATATCACCGGCGGAGATTACCTGCCATTGTTGCTGCCAGCCCAACAACCAGGCCTGGTGGTCCCGAAGCGTATCCAGAAAATTATGCAGACGAATAAGCAGATTTACGAGAGAACGATCATCGCTGCCGGACGAATATAAAGGAACAAAATTAGAAAAGGTCCGGGCAGACTCCGAATCGTTTATCTGGCGGTAATGTTCCTCGAAAAGTTCGCGGGCGATCTGCAGCTTGAGCAGTCCGGTTTCTTCGGCGTCCAGGATGGTAAAATTGGGGTCCAAACCCAGTCGATAGAAGAACTCTTTTAAGACGGAAAGGCAAAATGCATGGACGGTCGAGATGTGAGCCTGGTCCAGCAAAATTAACTGCCGGCGCAGATGGGTATGGGACGGATGATTATGCAGGAACTCATTGAGTTTCCGGGCAATGCGGTGACGCATTTCAGCCGCGGCGGCTTCGGTATAAGTCAGGACCAGTAATTCATCCACAGCGCACGGTTGCTCCGGTCGAGTAAGCAGATATACACAACGCTGGGCCAGGACGGAGGTTTTCCCGGAACCGGCCGAAGCGGTAAGCAGGATGTCCCTGTCCACCGTGTGGATGGCTGACTGTTGTTCTTTTGTCCAGTTGATATCTGCCATTGCTAATTAAAACTCATTCCAAGAGTAAATATATTCAGGATATCCGAAACTCTGGTTTATACCCATCGGGTATGAGAATTCCCGGCAGGGCCCGATGTAATTGTTTTTATGATAAGTAAATACACAATACAAAAACGGGAAAACTCAATCGCGATGAGTATATAATATTTTTTCCAGCACTTCGTTCTTGTTATAATTTTCCAATTGCCGATAGGGATCCGTGCTGAAGTCGAAGCGGCAAAGGGATTTAAACTCACAGTGAGCGCAGGGAGTATCGTTTAAGCCGAGACTGTATGGACTGACGGCAATATTGCCGTGAGCGACTGCGTCGGCCAGGTCAATCAGTTTCCGGCGGCAGTGGTCGAGCAAAGCGCCGAACTGATCGGAGGTAACGACGGAGACGCTTTTGGAATTATAAACGGAACCGTCTTTATTTATATAAAAATTAAAATATTTAGAATATTGTTTAGGCCTTACGGAATGGTCCAGTTGTTTTATCCAGTCGCCGTCTATCAGACCGGTGGCTTTATAGATGGGCGGTTGATCGAGAAACTGCGATTCGAGAATCGGCATAGGGGGTAATTCGTTTCGGGACCTGCCTGAAAGATTGATCGGTAAATACAAAACAGCGACAGGAGTCAAGGACTGTCCGTTTTCAGGACGATAATTTTCTAAAATAACGAGCAGGTAACTAATCAATTGCAGCGACAAGCCATGATAAAAACGAGCAAAAGGAAAGGAAAGAGACGAAGATTTATAATCAATCACCATCAGACCGGAGGTGTCATCCCGACCGGGACAGATGTCAATGCGGTCGATTTTGCCGCGTAAATGCAGGCGGCGGCCGTCGGATAGTCCTAATTGCAGTGAATCCAGACCATCGGGAAATAAGCCAAAAGACAATTCCGCTTCACACTGGCGGAACCGACCCAACGAACCAGCGGCCCGGAGGAAATGACAAAACCGCTGCAATCTCCGGGAGGATTCCTGGAGTAAAAAATGGTTGCGACTGGATTGCTGTTTTAATTCACGGAATGAGTTGTCCTGTTGTAATATGGTATCAATGGTGGTGGTGATCAGGTTGTCCAGTTGATCGTCCGACAGGTCGGGCCAATTCAGTGAATCCTTTTGCATCCTTCGAAACACAGCGCACAAGAAGGCATGATAAAAAGTTCCCATATCGGGGGCGGCAAGTTTCAATTCTTCGCGGGGTTGTAACTGCAAAGTATAACGGGCAAAATGGCGGAAAGGACAGGCGGCAAAGGTTTCCAATTGAGAAACACTGCCGGTAAGGGGGTCGGGATACAAAAGAGGTGCCAGTTGCCGGTCTAAACAGGCATCATTATGCCAGGTGATTCCGGCAAGGCTCTTCTGAATACATTTCGACAAGGGCGATTGGCCCAGGGCGGAAAAATAAAGTTCCTGCCAGAAAGGATCGATCGATTCCCGACGATGAAACGCACCGAAAGCGACCGCCAACTCACGGCCCAACTGGGTGGGAGTGACCATCCGGCTCGTATCCGGCTGAATATAGTTTTCATTTAACCGATAATAAGGGATATTGTCCACGGCTGAGCGAATATGCTCGATCAGGGAAGAAGGATTCAAAGAGGTGCCCTTCTCGTCGGCGATGACAAAGCTAACCCAGAGAAAATCATGGGGACGCGTCAGAGCGATATAACTCAGATAGCGTTCGTGCATCCGGTTTTCTCGGGAAGAAGGAGCCAGTTCAAAGCCATCCTCTAATAGTCGATCACGCTGATTATCACTAAAAAAGGTGTCGGGCGAACCAGCCTGGGGGAAACGGCCTTCGTTGACACCCAGAACGAACGCGGCCCTGATGTGGGGGTGACGAGAGCGCTCGACCGAACCGATTAGAACCTGGTCTAAAACCGGGGGAATCAGACGCAGGGTCATCTGTTCCAGGGCGGAACAGAGAATTTCAGTATAATCCGTAAGGGTTACACGATTGTCACCCAGGGTTTCAGTCAGGTCGTCCATCAGGTTCAGGATGTCTTCATAAATCTGCTCATGCTGCTGAGCCCGGTCAAAATCTCCCTCTGCCGATGCCTGCTGATGCCAAAGAAATAAGGTTTGGGGAACTTGAAGTTTTTCCAATAAGGTAAATAATTCCGTGGTTATATCAAGCACCGACAATTCACGCTGAGATTCATATTGTGGGCCAAATAAATTTTGGCGCATCTGCAACAGAGGTTTGACTACCTGAAGACGGTATTGATTCATTTCCTCCTCGGAAAGGAGAGCCGATTGATCCGGTTGAAGCCAGGGAGTCTGCCCGTACCATCGGGTTGTCTGGATATCGTGGGAAAGAACATAATTTTCCAGCGAATCAATAACGGGACGCGACAAAGGAACGAGGTCTGTTTTCAGGTAATTAAAAACAAAATCACTGACAAAGTCACTGCTTAGAACCTGCAGGGCGGAACGTAAAAGCTCTACCAGGGGATGATGGCGGACGGGGCGACGTTGGTCGATGAAGTAAGGAATCTGATGGTCGGTAAAAGCGGCTTCGAGCAACTCGAGATAATCGGTAAAGTCGCGCAGAATCACGGCGATGTCCCGGAAGCGATAATTGTGATCGCGACAAAGTCGAATAATGTGCCGAGCGACGGCCTCGGTTTCCGAACGCCGATGGGCAGCTTCGACGATTACTATATCCTCAAAAGAGATTGTCTCTTCGGTAGTTGGGACATCGGATTCAGGATTTTCTGCGGCGGTACGGGTGGGTTGAAAAAGATTCCGCTCCAGTAAAGCCAATGGTGATGAACGGGAAAAACGAGGCAGATGGGCAGGAGAGGTCGCAATCTCGGGCAGAACAATAGGCGAGGATAAGGACAAGCCAGCCGAGATAATGAATTGCCGGAGGCGATGGAAGGTTTGTAAAGTCGGGTGGAATAAATCCGTCTGATCCAGCGGCAGATTGGTGATTGAATTGGCCTCGATGAGGTGAAACTGCCGGCTGGAGGGATCAAGACATAAGGATATGTGTGTTTCCCGGACAGCCGACACAACAGCTGCCAAGGCGTTGTATTGTTGAGGGGTAAAACCGGCAAAACCATCGACCCATAAACAGGCGTTAGATAAAAGTTCCGATTGAGAACAACGCAAGGCCAGAAGATCCAGAAAATCATCCGGATCAATAAAACGGCCTTTGATAAAATTCAGATAACTTTGATAAATCAGGGCCAAGTCAGCTAGTTTTTCCGCCAGGGGAGCCATGGCGGCATCCTCGGCGGCGATTAATTGACAGTGTTGATCATATAACTGATCGGGAGTTTTTTGATATTGGCGCAGTTCACGAATCATGCCGCTAAGCCGGGTGACAAAACCGCTGCGGAGAGCGGCCCGATCAAAGATTGCCAATTCATGCCGATGCTGTTGAAGCAGGCGTCTGAGAATCATCTGTCGAGCGGTTTCGCTGAGAACGGGGTAAGCCGGTGGGGTAGTTTCCAGAAGGACCGAATGGGCCATTCTTTCAAAACTCATAACACGGGCACGATGATAGCCCCGCAGGTGCGAGCCCGCCACAAGGGCCTGTTCCATTTGAAAGGTGGCCTGTTCCGGCACAAGCATAATCAAAGGGGGGCCCTGTGCGGAAGTGATTAATTCCGATCGGATAGATTCAAGGCAATGATAGGTTTTGCCACTGCCACTCCGACCGAATATGAAACGCACTGCCATGTTTTTTCCTTCTTTAGAAAGCCTTGAAAACTACCAGCGGTTGCCCGCTTACGCTGGACGTTTTTGCATATTATCATGGCCCCTATAATTAGTTCGGATCGTTGGCCGCCTCTTCTCCTCCCACCCGAATTCGATTTTTACCTGCCGATTTAGCTTCGAACAGAGCCCCGTCTGTTTCATTCATAAATTCTTCTACGGTACGTCCTTGCTGATATTGCCCCACTCCCACGCTTACAGTGGTGTTTAAAGTAGCGTCTCCGAATTCAATATAATCATGAGATACTTCGTATGACAAGCGTTTAGCCACGATCATCGCGTCGGCCAAGCTGGTATTCGGCAGAATAATCGCGAATTCGTCTCCTCCGTATCTCGCCGCGATATCCGTTTCCCGCAGGCAGCTATATATTTTTTTCGTAACATGCATTAAAGCTGCGTCTCCTGCCTGATGACCCAAATTGTCATTGATCTCCTTCAGCTTGTCAAGGTCAATCATAATTAGTGAAAGTATATTACCGTAACGACGAGCTCGATTTACCTCTTTTTTCATAGCGGCATAAAAACTGCGATGATTCAGTAAACGTGTCATACTGTCGGTCCGGGCTCTTTCCTGTACTTCTTCATAAAGTTCGATATTACTCATTGCCGAGCCGATTATATCACAAAGTAATTGTACCGGTAAAAGATCGATTTTAGCGTCAAAATAATTATCATCGATTTTGTCCGCCAGATTTAAAACTCCCGGTATCTTGTCTCCACTGAGCAGGGGGGCAATTACGCAACTGTTGCTGCGATAATTACGAAAAAACTTTCGTGTCACGTTCTGGCCTTTGGAATGAGACCATTCATTGAAATCCTGAATTAACAATAATTTTCTTTGTTCGATAGCCTTGGCCATGGGGGAGTGTGGGTTATCTTTTAATTCGATAGTATGCGCGATCGAATAGGGGTGATTATGCTTCAATAAATGTAAAATCCCCTTTTCCATGTCCAGCGTATATAAGGATGCGAATCGAGCGGATATCAACGACGGAATCTGGTTAATACAAACCGCGGCAATTTTCTCCAAATCAAGACAATTGATCTGACGTGATAATTGGCTGATATAATGGATTTTATCGATAACCTGTTCCTGTAGTTTCAGATTCGTACCTACCTGCGTCAATTGTCCCTGAAGATGAACAACATGATTGGTTAGAGTTTGATTTTTTTTACATAGTTCATGGCAGGTTAGTTTTTTTTCCGCCCAACATTTATGCTGGGAGGCTGTCTGATACAAACGCAGCTTCTTCTTTAAAAGTGACAAATCATCGACTTTAAGCAGAATATCATCGTAAAATCCCTGTAAATCTTTATTTTCTAATATATTTATTATTTCGGCGCGGTTGCAGAGAAGCACTCGAAAAACAGAGTTGTCTTTCCAGGATTCCAAATGGGTAGTCTCGATAATGCTCGAAATATCCCCATCAACCAATACTATACAATTTTCTTTCGGGAAAGAAGGGGTAATGTCTACCGTGGGAAAAATACGAAAGGTATAATCCAGAGATTCACAGATGTCCGATAATCTCTTTTCTGTTTTTGGGTCTTTTCCTATATATACAATATTCGTGCTCATTATATTGTGCTTTGCAGTTGTGTGAGGCCATATATGTTGTGCCTAAGCCAGTTGAGGCGCACTTATAAGCTTTTGTTATCTATCGGATTAGAATTCCTTCTGTCGTAAAAAAATAAAAAATTAAAGTTTTTTCTTGACGGCCGATAACTTACTTTATATTTTACAAAACGTAAAATATGTTTTTCTTTGAGTCACGGGCAGGATACAAATATATGAATACGATTGCTGAACGTTTGCGAAATAATCGACCCATAAAGAACTATCGGATAGGTGAGGTGGCCCGTTTTAGTGGCTTGTCACGCCAAACAGTCCATAATTATACCGTAATGGGTTTGATTAGCGAGGTGGAATGGACTGATGGTGGCCATCGTCTCTATTCAGAGTCGGTTTTTGATGATCTGGTTCGGATTGAGACTTTCAAACAAACCAAAACTCTTCGTGAAATTCGATTATTAATGGATCGTGAAAGGGCCGTAAGTCTTTCCCGTTCCGCTGAAGATGTTGTCGCTTACCCGGTTAGAAGCACATAATATTTCACTCGGTCAGCATTAGATGTCTTTTTGATATACCCCTGGGTATAAGGATTTCTGGCAGGGCCCGATGTAACTGTTTTCGGGTAAGTAAATACATAATACGAAGCCGAAAAAACAATTTCAATGCGTATAAATTCTTTTTTGTAAATAACTGGTGAGAAATTATTAGACCCACAGTCGCCCTAACGGCATGAGGCCGTTATTGAAGTAGTGCAAGCATGGATGATTCGCCAAAATCTAAAACGACCCTCCGTCAGGCTTTGGTTGGCCAATGGCAGGTACCTTTGTTTGTCCTGTCATTGGTCGGTTTTGTGACCGTGCTCATGCAGCTGCGCCCCCAAAAGGTCGAGATTTCTTATGACCGGAAACTTGACGAACTGCGCCAACTTTCCCAGGAAAATCGATATTATGATTTTTATGTTAAAGCAGAACAGCTTCGCCTCGAGGCAGAAGATAGCCGGCAGTTGGGAAAAGTTCATTATCTGGTAGCTCAGTCTCGGGTTAAGGAATTGCGTCAACAGCATCAAATGGGATTGGGTGAATCATATCGCCGCAGTGCCTCTGCCAATTATGAAAATATAATCCGGGATTATAAAGAATCGCTGGGGCGTAACTGCCCGGACCCAAATACTGCTGAAAGTACCGAAGCTTTCGCAAATATGTCTCTGGCTTATTGGCAGTTAAATGACGCAGAGCAGGCGCTGGGGTATTTAAACAGGGCGATTCAGGTTAGTGGCGGTTTTGATCCGTCATTGCATCGCCGTTTAATCCGCATGTATTTCTCTTCGCGACCTAAAGGGTATCTCGATCAATGCATGAAACATCTCGATAAAATCCTTTCTCAAAACGAATCCACCCCGGACGATAGAGCCTGGGCCTATGTACGCAAAGCGGAGGTCATGATCGCTCAGGATAAAGAGCAGCAAGCTCTGCAATGGCTTGATCAGGCCGATGCCTCAGTTGCGGATTCCGCCTATGGCGAAGAACTGGAATTCCTGCGCGGACGAGCTCTGTATCATGCGGGCCATAATGATCAAGCCGACCTGGTATTGCGTAATCTGATAAAAAAAATGAATGATCGGGGTGATGTTTATGCCCAGGTTGCTCTGGAACTGGGTAAAATAAACTATGAACAGTTTCGGGACCATGATGCCAAACATTTCTTTAAGCTGGTTGCCGATTCACATCAGGGCAAAGAATGGTATGTTGCCGCCCAATTGGGTATGGCTGAATGTGCCGCTTTGCAACAGCGATATGGTCAAGCCGAAGCTCTCTATCAGGAAGTGGTAGACCTGCTCCTGGAGAATTCCCATAATCGATCCGTCAATATCCCTCAGGTCCAGAAAAGTCTCGCCATTCTTTCTCACCATTTGGGAATGAGTAAAAAATATGACTTGGCCTTACCGTTTTTGGAAATTGAGCAGCAGATAGCAGTGACTGATGACGTTGATGCCGCTCATCGTTTTGCGTGGATGCATGCCGATATGGGGCAGGATTTATTAGGCCGACTCGATCAGGCCCGGCGTTCTTTGGTTGATTCCAAAATTGATGCGGAGGAAGATAAGTGGACCGAACAGCAGGAGAAGCTGATCTCTGCTCATTTTGAACAGGCAGCCGATGAATTCCTGCGCGTTGCTGTTCTGGCGGTTAATCAGGACGACCTGTTTGGCGAATCTCTTTACAATGCCGCTATCAATTATGACAAGGCCGGCAAAGCGGAAAAGTCGATTGAAGCCTGGGAGAGATTCGTTCTTGAACGGGAAGGAAAAAAGCAATGGCCCCGGGCCTTATTCTATCTGGCTCAGGCGTATCAATCTCTGGGTCGCTATGATCAGGCCATTACTTATTATGAAACTTTGATAGAAAAGCATCCTAAAATGCATATTGCGTTTAACGCCATTGTCCCGCTGGCCCGTTGTTATATTTCCAAAGAACCTTCTGATACCGAAAGAGCTCAACAACTCCTGTTGGCCGTACTCGATTCCGACGAAGTAATTAATCCCCGCTCAATATACTACCGTCAGGCTATGATCGAATTGGGCGAACTGTTTTACAATACCCAAAAATATGACCAGGTCATCCGCTATCTCGACGAAGCCGTTCAGAGATACCCCAACGATCCTTCCCTGGGGAAATCGTTATTTCTTTTGGGTGATTCTTATCGTCGCAGTGCTTTGGCTCTCGAGCAAGCACTTTCCGAATTGTCGCAAAATTCAATAGCTGCCGCTGCCCGGGAGAAAAAATCTGTTCTTCGACACGAGTATTTTTCCCGGGCGGCCAGCTATTTTGCTCGGGGAATCCGATATTATGAAAATATTCCTTCCGGCCGACACACGGATATGGACAAATTATATTTACGGCACTGTCTGCTCTATCAGGCCGGTTGTATGTATAAACTCGGATTTTACAAAGAAGCTTCTGAATTATATGAAATCGCATCCCTGCGTTATAAAAAAACTACTACGGCATTAAATGCTTTTATTCACATTGTCAATTGCCATCTGAAGCTTGGCAGCCTGAAGGATGCTCGTTCTGCCAATCAGAGGGCTTTACTGCAATTGGAAGAAATGTCGGATGAGGTCCTGGCCGACGGCGAAATACGATTAAGTCGGCAGGATTGGAGCCAATGGTTTAACTGGACCGAAAAATCGGGCCTCTGGTAATTCTGGTGAGGTAAAATTATGAATTCTGCTCAAGCTATGAATGTCGGAAAAAAAATGATCCAGCTGTTAACGCAGCAGCAGCTCCTCTATCGCCAATTACAGGAATTAGCCGGTAAACAGAGTGCTTTTGTTAACAGCGGTAATCCGGAGGCCCTGCTTCAGGTCCTGGCGAGCAGGCAGCGTCTCATTGATCGACTTACTAATATTGATCGGGAATTAACACCGATAAGGTCCGATTGGAAGAAAATCTCTCTTTTGCTTCCATCGCAACTTCGTCGGCAGGCTCAACAGTTAATAGTTGCGGTTCAGGAAATTCTCGGCGATATAATTAATCGTGACAAAAAAGACTCGGAAATTTTGTCGCATCAGCAAAAGGAAGTAGCTGCCAATATCCGTCGCACCCGGAAGGGGAAACAAATGAATCAGGCCTATTCCCAAACGGCCTCTGTCGGGCAAAGTCACTATTTGGATACACGCAGCGAATAAAGGGATTTTCTATGGGACATACATCGACTCCCGATAATAAAAAGTTATCTCAAATGTCTGTCGAGGCTTTGGAAAAATTGTCCTCAATGTTTTCCGCCTACGATCAGGCCTCTGTTCGGATGCAGCATTCTTATGAGTTATTAAAAACAGAAGTGGTTCGTTTACGAGGTGAGCTGAAAAAGAAAAATGAACAACTGGAACGTAAAAACAGATTGGCCGCCTTGGGAGAAATGGCTGCCGGCATGGCCCACGAAATCCGAAATCCCCTCGGTGCCGTCCAGTTGTATGCTTCTTTACTCGAACGCGATCTGTCCCATCAGGATTCCCAATTGCTCTGGGCGCGAAAAATATCAAAAGCGGTAACTTCTCTCGACATGATTGTAAATGATATTCTTGCCTTTACCCAAAATCAGAATTGTGACAAAACCCCCGGAAATTTATCCGAACTTCTCGCCGAAGTCCTCGATTATGTTCAACCGCGGGTTCAGGCCCAGTCAGTCCGCATAAATATCGATCAAGTGGATCCGGAGTTGGTAATCCGCATGGATGTCAATATGATACGCCGTGTCTTTCTGAATCTTATCCTTAATGCCGTCGATGCCGCCGGCGAACGAGGCCGAATAGTCCTGAAAGCCGAAGCCTGTTCCGATCACTCCGATTTTAAAATTCGTATTTGCGTCATCGACAACGGGCCCGGCATTAAACCTGATGTGTTGAACAAAATCTTCAATCCCTTTTTTACCACCAAGGATTCCGGTACCGGTTTAGGGCTGGCCATCGTTTATCGCCTGATCGAATGCCATGGCGGTATTATCACTGCTGCGAATAATAAAACTGCCGGAGCGACTTTTACCATTTTATTACCATAAAAAATTTAATGTGCCCTTAAGACAACGGAGCTGAAAAATGGCTTATATTTTAGTAGTGGACGACAAGGAAATGATGCGGGATTCTATCCAGGCTACTTTATCTCGGGCCGAACATGAGATAATGACCAGCGAAAGTGCCCTCAAAGCCCTTGATTTGATTCGGGAAAATCACTTTGATGTCATTATCACTGATCTGAAAATGCCCAAAATGGATGGCCTGAAGTTCCTCGAAGAATTAAAAAAAACCGGTTCGGAAATTCCGGTCGTGATGATGACCGCGTATGCCACTATTCCTACTGCCGTCGATGCTATGCGTAAAGGCGCCTTTGATTACATCCAGAAGCCTTTCAATGCCGACGAAATCACCTTTCTGGTACAAAGAGCCCTGGAACATCGTCGCCTGATGCAGGAAAATGAAGCCTACCGTATCAATGCCAAGGATTGGCAAAGAGGCCGTCAGTTAATCGGTACCAGTTCTGCCATGGTCAAAGTCATGAAAAAAATACAACTGATCGCCCAGAGCAGCGCCACCGTTTTTATCCGCGGCGAATCAGGAACCGGTAAGGAAATGATCGCCCGGGCCATCCACGCCCAGAGCCCTCGTGCCAACCAGCCTTTACTTTGTGTCAATTGCGCTTCTCTTTCCAGCAATCTGCTGGAAAGCGAACTTTTTGGGCATGAAAAGGGGGCTTTCACCGGTGCCTATCGCGTACGCAAAGGAAGGTTTGAATTGGCTGAAGGAGGCACTCTGCTGCTCGATGAAGTCAGCGAAATGGATCTCCAGTTACAGGCCAAACTCCTCCGGGTCCTTCAGGAACGGGAATTTGAACGTGTCGGCAGCAGTGTTACCCGGCAAGTGGACGTCCGAGTACTGGCCACCAGTAACCGCTGCCTGGAAGATTGGGTCCAGGAGGGTAAATTTCGTGAAGACCTTTATTATCGTCTCAATGTAGTACCTATTCATTTGCCTCCTTTGCGGGAACGAGTGGAAGATGATCTGGAAAACCTCTGTGAATATTTTCTCCAGCGTATCGCCGACCGAGAGGGAACTCCTTTAAAAATGTTATGCGGTGAAGCGATTACCTGCTTAAAAAGATATGGTTGGCCCGGAAATGTCCGCGAACTGGAAAATCTTATGGAACTGGTTTCCGTCCTGACCACCGAAGAAGTCATCTCCGCGGAGATGATACAGGGTTGGCTGACTTTGGACCACATAAACTCCAGCCCCGCTTTGGATACCGAGTCTTTTCAGGGCAAAAGCCTCGCCGAAATGGAACGCCATCTGATTGAGCAAACCCTTGGAACCTTCAACGGGCATCGACAGAAAACCGCCCAGGCTCTTGGCATTGGGGTCAGGACCCTGGGCATGAAACTAAAACGATGGAAAATGGAAGAACAAACTGTTGCCCCATCCCGCTGACCGGCAATTTCTGCTGGTTTAAGCGCAAGTATTACCGGTAGAAGGTAAAAAATGGATCGTCGAAAAAATTACTTTTATGGAAGATTAGGATTAGGAAAACAATATTAATTTAAAATAGTGATTATGTTAAAAGACTGAATCGCAAATGGTTATAAATATTATTCTCGCGGGAACGAATCTGTTCTCCTGGTCAAAACGGTACTGGAGAACAATTTTGAACTTGTTTTACGGTGCCTGTGAAAATTATGGCACAATATTTGCGGTTTGATTTAGTTGCGGTACTGTATAAAAGTGAAAATTGACGGCTTAAAGCTGTCTGGAAATGAAAATAATGTTGGAAAGTTTATTAAATCGCGGTTCGATGCCCGTACTTCAACAGGTGATGAGTTTCACCGAGGCCCGTCAGGAAGTCCTGGTGAACAATATCACTAATTTCGACACCGTCGGTTATAAAATGAAAGATCTGTCCCCCGCAGAGTTCGGCCAGGCTTTAGACCAAGCCATCGAATGTCGCAATCAGGGCGGAGTCGCGGCTCGGCTCCAAATGCGTTCCACTAAAAATCTGTCCTGGGATTCTCAGGGACGACTTACTGCTAAGCCCGCGGAAATCGAAAATAGCAATATTCTTTTTCATGACCGCAACAATCGTTTTGTGGAAAAACAAATGGCTGCCATGTCTCAAAACGCAATGCTTCACAACATGGCCGCCGAACTGCTTAGGAATCAATACCAAATGTTGGAAATGGCCATTCGAGGCAGGTCCTGATAAATACCGGCCGCTTCAAGTGGATATTAACTAAAATCAAATAATCAGGAAAATCGTAAATGTTTAATTCTATAGATATATCGACCAGCGGATTGGTAGCCCAGCGAGTAAGAATGAACATCTCTGCCGCCAATCTCGCCAATATAGATTCTTTCACTGCGGATGGAAAACCCTACCAGCGACGGAGCGTTATCTTCCAGGTGGGCACGGATGCCCACGACCGCAGTGGGCAGGGGGTTCATGTCGCCGCGATAGATAAACAACATACCTATCGCTGGGAGTATAATCCCGACCATCCTTTTGCCAACGAGGATGGCTATGTCAAAAAGCCGGGCATCGATCAGATAACCGAAACACTCAATGGCATGGAAGCCCAGAGAGCGTACGAGGCGAATGTGACTGCGATTGAAGTGACCAAGGCGATGTTGAATAGTTCTTTGCGATTGTTGGCATAGTGGTGAACCCGTCGGCGGAGACGGCGGGTCGGTAAGAAAAAGGATGACGCTAATCTTTTATTGGAAGGTTGAATCAGGATGGTAGACAGCAACAACACAATTGGATTGGGAAATCTGATAAATTCCAGTAATGGCTTGTCTCGCTCTCAGACCAGTCAAAAAACACAGGATGGAGCGGACTTTAAAAGCCTTCTCTCTAAAAGCATCAACGAGGTGAATCGTTTGCAGGCCGATGCCGAGCAGGTCACTACTAACTTTGCTACCGGAAAAACCGATAATGTAGCTGAGGTATTTACCGCTGTGAAAAAGGCCGACATTGCTTTCCAGACTTTGATGGAAATTCGTAATAAACTCATGGATGCCTACCAGGAAGTTAAGGACATGAAAGTGTAAACTGATTTGCCCAACCGTTAAAAAGGGACGGCCTGATGAGACAGGTCATAACCGATAACAGACAATAATATATCAATTATGAGGTAGCAGGAAATGGAATTCCTTCGCCAGGCCTTAAATCAAATTAAAAAATTCTTGGCAGGATTGAAAACCACCGAACGGCTGGCGATCTTCCTGATTCTGGTTATCATTTGCATGGCGGTTTACTGGATGGCCGATTATTCCGCCCAGCGCGAAATGGTCCCTTTACTCAAAAAATCTTTTACCGAACAACAGCGGGGCCGAATCGAGTCCGAGTTGACGACTATGGGAGAAACCTATCGGGTCAGCGGCGATCAGATTCATGTTCTAAAAACTCGCGAACGATCGATTGTCGATCGCTTGTCCTTTAACGAAGCTCTGCCCGAAGATATAGTTGATGGCTGGGCCAGTTTATTGGATGGCGGCAACCTTTGGATGCCTGAATCCGCCCGTGAAACAAAGGAAAAAGTAATCCTTCAAAAAGAACTCGCTCGCACTATAAGCAGTTGGAAAGGTGTCCGTAAAGCTCAGGTCTTTATCAACGAAGGAGGTAAACGACGCCTGAACAACCGCTCTTCTGTGGCATCCGCTTCCGTTTCCATTACTTCCGACAACGGGACGCCTTCGAAAAGAAAATTGGCTTCCAGTACCGCCGCCCTCGTTAGCGCGGCCATCAATCGCTTAAAACGCGAAGATGTCCAGGTGATTATCGATGGCCGGCATATCCGACTCGGTGCCGACGGTGAACAGCTCAGCGGACTATATATCGAACAATTTATCTTTTGGGAAAATCACTATCGCGAAAAAATTATCAATGCCCTGCCTGTCCGCAACGCCCTGGTCCAGGTGGATCTCAAACTCCAGAATTCCACTACCACCACCGAAACCAGGGAAATCTCTCCCGATGGCCAAGGATCATGGCTTGCCACCGTAGAAACAAACGGTAGTGAAACATCCAGTAAAAATATCCAAAAGGGCGAAGAACCGGGATTCGTTGCCAATAACTCCGATTCCAATGCTTCTGCTTCGGGTACCTCCTCAGATCAAAAAGCCGAAGAAGAAGTGAAAAAATCCAAGCCTTTTCCGGGGCATAAACTCACCCAGAAAAGCACTCCCCCCGGCGGTGTCCCGAAAGAGGATCGTACCGCCAGCGTTTATATTCCCCTGAGTTATTTCGAAGGATTGGCCAAACGAGAAACCGAATCTGATCAGGAACTCGATCCTGATAAAATCAAGGAAGTTGTTGGTCGCGAGTTACCCGGCTTAAAGGCCGCGGTCATGCGCGCCATGGGGCTTTCGGGTGAACAATATGAAGATAATGTGGTTGTTGATGCTGACTGGGCCGGCGTTCTGAACGCCGGTGATACCGCTTTGGCCGGCTCCGGCTCCGGGACTGGCTCGGCTGCCGAATCCACCGCCACTGTAGCGGGTGTGTTCACCCGGTACGGAAAACATATTGCCGTCTCCGCCTTGGCTATGATTTCCCTCTTTATGGTTCTCATGATGGTTCGTAAAGCCTCGGGGCCCACGGAATTTGCAGATGACAGTTCTGCCTTGATGATGGGGAAAAAACCTCCGGATGCTTTAAGCGTAGAAGATTCGAATATTATTGATGGTGAAGAACCCGGCGGATTACTAGAGGGAATGGAACTTAATGACGAGGTAGTTCGATCTCAGCAGATACTCCAGCAGATAAGAGAAATGGTGGAAAATTCGCCGGAGGTAGCTGCTAAACTGGTAAAAAAATGGGTGTCAAATAACAGTTAGAACAGAGTAACATAATGGCCGATGATATTAATCTCACAATTCCTGGTTTGCGCAAGGCCGCCATTGTCCTTTTGTCCTTAGGCAAAGACCTGGCCGGTCTGGTTGTTAGTCACCTTGATCGAGACCAGATTGAAGAGGTTTCCCGCGAACTGGCCGAATTGGATAATGTTAAATCGTTTGAGCAGGACAAAGTCCTCGAAGAATTCTATAATCTTGCTCTGGCTCACCGTTATATGGAGCAGGGGGGACTTACCTATGCTCAGGCAGTTCTGGAGAAAAGCCTTTCTCCCGATGAAGCCAATGATATCATGAAACAGGTTACCCAGACCATTCAGCAGACTCCTTTCCAGTTTCTCCAGAAAGCCGATCCCGAAAATGTTCTGACCTTTATTCAGGATGAACACCCTCAAACTATCGCTTTGATTCTTTCTCATTTGCAGGCCCAGAAATCAGCCGAGATTCTTATGGGGCTTAATCAGCAAAAGCAGGTCGAGGTTATCAAGCGAATTGCCGCCATGGATCAGACCAATCCGGAAGTGATCCGTGAAGTCGAGTCGGGCCTGGAAAGTCGTCTCAGCGATATCGTTTCTCAGACATTCGAAAAAGCCGGCGGCGTGGAATCCGCCGCTGAAATGTTGAATCTCTCCGATCGTTCCACGGAAAAAGGTATTATGGAAAGCCTCGAAACCGACGATCCCGACCTTGTCGAACAAATTCGTAGATTGATGTTCGTATTTGAAGATATCCTTTTGGTGAACGACAAGGGAATTCAGACAGTTCTCAAGGAAGTTGACAATGACGAACTGGCCCTGGCCCTGAAAACCGCCAGCGACGAATTGAAAGAAAAGATATTCGGTAATATGTCCGAACGAGCGGCGCAGCTTATCAAAGAAGATATGGAGTATATGGGGCCGGTACGGTTGAGTGATGTCGAAGGTGCTCAACAAAAAATTGTGGATATCGTTCGCCGCCTGGAAGACGCCGGCGAAATTATTATTCAGGGTCGTGGTGGCGATTCGGAATTAGTCGTGTAGTGGCAAAGAGTGCAAATTGTACTCTATGAAGATGAGAATTTTGGGCAGGGCCCGATGTAACTGTTTTGAGTATATGTGAATACATGTTACGAAAAAGGGAAAACTCAATCGCGATGAGTATAATATTAATTCGTTAAATAAATAGGTATATTGATATGGTCTTGATGAAAGCAGCGGAATTTGCCAAAAGCGGCGACAAATCTAAGGTTTTCAACCTGAATGATGTCGCCGACGAAGCACGCGCGATTATCGCTGCCGCTCAAAAGGAAAAAGAGAAAATTATCACCCAGGCGAAGAAGCAAGCTCAGGAGATTAAACAGCAATCTCAGCATCAAGGCCACCGCCAGGGGTATGATCAGGGCCTGGCCGAGGGAAAAGAAAAGGGATACGAACAGGCCTATCAACAGGCTCAGGAGCAATTTGCCCGAGACAGCGAAAATCTGTTAAACACCCTTAATAGCTCTCTGGGAAGTTTTGAGCAGAACAAACATGAACTGCTTTGGAAAGCACAACAGGGAACGGTCGCTTTGGCCGTCGCTATTGCCGATAAAATTACCCGGCAAATTGCACAGATCAATCCTGATGTCGCTCTGGAAAATGTTAAAATGGCCCTTGATTTAATTTCCCGAACTACCAATGTTATTATCAAGGTCAGCGAAAAGGACCTGGACCATCTCGAAAAAATGGCAGGTAAGAATGATGTTATTTTTGGCAATTTCAACAGTGTCCGTTTCGAGCCGAACCTGGAGATAGCACCCGGAGGTTGTTGCTTAAGTACCGAACAGGGACAGGTGGATGCTCGGCTTGATATACAAATACAACGCATCGCGGATGAATTGTTAATGCAAAATGACCCAAATGAAAAAAAAGTGGACAATAAAGAAAATACCGGCCGAAATGAATCCCTCTCTCCGTCCGCTCCGGCGGAAACATCAATAGAAAATCAGAACCAGAAAACAAAAAATAAAATTTCATCCAACTCGAAAAATCTGGCAACCGAATAAGTAGTGGAATAAATGAATTTTAACCTCGATGACAATTGGCAGCAAAGAATCAATACCGTTCAACAGACGCTGTCTGTCGAGTTACAGGGTCGCATTTCCGGCGTGACCGGCTTGACGGTCGAAGTTAGCGAATTTGCTGCTCCGGTGGGGGCTCAGTGTGTCATCACCACTCGCATCGGCAAAAACATTCCCGCTGAATTAATAGGATTCCGGGATGAAGTCTCGATTCTAATGCCTTTGGCGGATATGGTTGGTATATCCAACGGCGACCGGGTTATATGTCACTCAGCTCAACCTGCTATTCAGGTAGGCCCTCACCTGCTGGGCCGGGTTATCAACGGCTACGGCGAACCAATTGACGATAAGGGGCCGCTTCTATGCCAAACTTCAAGGTCTGTAAGCAATGAACCTCTAAAAGCCATGCACCGAATTCGTATCGATACTCCCATTGGAACAGGTATTAGAGCTCTTGACGCGATGATGACCTGTGGTCGGGGGCAGCGAATGGGAATATTCAGCGGACCGGGGGTGGGTAAAAGCGTGCTTTTGGGGATGATCGCTCGATATACCTCCGCGGATGTGAATGTGATTTCTTTAGTGGGTGAACGTGGCCGGGAAGTAAGAGAATTTATCGAAAAAGACTTGGGGCCCGAAGGACTGGCTCGCTCCGTAGTGGTTGTCAGCATTTCAGATGAACCGGCACCCATTCGCGTGCGTGCCAGTTTTGTAGCTACTACTATTGCCGAATATTTCCGGGATATGGGGAAAAATGTCCTTTTATTGATGGACTCTGTCACCAGAGTTGCCATGGCCCAAAGACAAATCGGACTGGCCATGGGTGAACCTCCCGCCACCAAAGGATATACCCCTAGTGTCTTTGCAATATTACCGCGTCTGTTGGAACGGTCCGGCCGATCCGCTCACGGCAGTATAACCGGTTTTTATACGGTACTGGTCGAAGGGGACGATCTCAGTGAACCCATCGCCGACGCTATGCGGGGAATACTCGACGGACACCTTTGGCTTTCTCGTGATTTGGCTAATCGTGGACACTATCCCGCCATCGATATTCTGGAAAGTATCAGCCGGGTCATGTCCGATATCGCCGATGACGAACACCTCCGGGCCGCCCGTGAGATTATTCGCTTAACCGCAATCTATCGTGATATTGAAGATCTGGTTAACATTGGTGCTTATGCTCCCGGCACCAATCCCGATTTTGACCTGGCTGTAAAAATGCGGCCTTCTATCAACGCCTTTCTCCAGCAGCCTGTTCAGCAGGGGGTGTCCTTGACGCAGGCTTTGCAATCCCTCCGGGAACTGGAGCTTGCTTCACATGAAAATGATGCCCAGGATAAAGTGACCGATCCATTGCCGAAAAATGAAAACCCCCCTCGGCCGGAAAATAAAAACAGTTTTGCCCCGTTAAATCAATCCCGGGTACAGGTGTAATAAAATAACATGAAAAAATTTAAATTCAGATTACAACCAGTTCTCAAATTTCGCCAACAACAGGAAGAACAAAAAAAACGTGTTGTCGGTTCGATTTTATCCCAAATGAATAAGTTCCAGAATGAAGCCCTGGAGATGGACAAGGCCATTCAACAACAACGCCGGGAACTGAAAAAATATATCCATCAGACCGTGGACCTCAAATGGATTTCTCATTACCACGGTTATGTAACCAACATGCAAAGATCCATCGGCATAAAAATTAATGAGGTCAAGAAGCTTCAGAATAACCTCACCGAGGCCCGCCGCGATCTGGCCGAAGCCGCTCGACAAACCAGGATTATCGAAAAATTAAAAGAAAAAATGAAAAACCGATATCTCCATAATCTGCATCACCGCGAAATTGTACAACAGGATGAAATCTCCACTAATAACTTTTTGAGAACGAACCGGTTTTCAACACCTGACCAACGGTAAAGTAAAATGGGAAATGTTATTTTTAAAATAATGGTTGCTGTGGCTTTGGCTCACTTTTTGGCCTTAATCGGTATTTTGGGATTTGCCATGACTACCGGGCGTTTAGATGACGAAAAAGCACAACAATACCTGGCTACCTGGCGCGGCGAAAAACTTGTCCCTCCCCCACCTGTAGTGGAAGTGGTTGAACAGAAAGAATCTCCTCAGCAGGCCGAAAATCGTATTGCCGAGACAGAAAAAAAACGAGAAAAAATCAGCCGGGAAGTGCAATTATATCTGGAACTGCTCGAAAGCATGCAGGGAACCGTTCAGACCGCCCGCGACACCTTGGAAAAAGATCGCAAAAAACTGCGGCAACAACAGAAGCTGTTTGCTGCCAAATTAAAAGAACATAATGAGAAAATCAGTAATGAAAGTTTTCGAAAAACGCTGGCTAAATATTCCGCCATTAAAGCCTCCTCCGTCAAAGATGACTTTATGCATATGGAACAAGACGATGTGGTACGGTATCTTACCGCTATGAAACCCGACGTCGCCACTGCCATTCTACAAAAATTCCGCACCCCCGAGGAACAAACCAGACGACGCGACCTGATAAAAAAAATGGAACAATTTGGCGTTATTGATGTAGCAAAAAAATAATATTGAAAAAGGAATGAATTACGTGTTCCAGATTGATAACATAAAAACTCCTGCTCAACCTTTGAATATGGCTTCCCATTGGGATACTCAACTTGCACCGGAAAAATTCGGTTGGTTTTTTGATCAGGCTCAGATCGACTTTTCCTCTGCCGACCGACCGAATCTTGCCGATACCCGCGAACCGATAAGCCCGGTAAAAAACGATCCCGATACCAGGCGTCGCCCACATGACGATTCTGACCAGTCGCGCCCCGAGGATCAAACGATAAATCCGACGACGGATAGTAAACCATCCGTTCCCGATGGAGCGGCGGTAGAGACCCCACCTGCCAATGTTGATTCGTCCAATTCAGCCGAATCGCAATCCTCCGAGTCTGAAAATCTCACCGTTTCGCCAAAATCGGAATCTACCTCGGAAGGTTCCTCTCCTCCGGCAGTTGTGGCTGGCGAAAAAATTATCACATCTCCGAAACAAATGTTAAGTTTACTGCAAAACCAATCCGGTGCGTCTTTAGTTCGTGGAACGGTTATTCCCGAATCCACCCAGTTGGCCGATGCTCAACATCTGGTATCTGGGAAAAATGCCTCAGCGGATAATTCAGTTTCAACACCGAATCCGGAAATTCAAGTGAATCTCACCAAAGATATGTCCGAAAATATCTCCCAACTCAAACAGGCCTTGGAATCTGATTTTTCTTCTCCGTCAAACGACAAACTCACTCTCGATCAAACACCAACCGGCACTGAAGAAATAAAGCTCCAAAGTGATAAACCTGCCGAAGTTGGTAAATCCACTACTTTCTTGCCGGATTCTAAGGCAGCTCAGGCCCAAAATTCCAATATACAGAGTATATCTGATCAGCAGTCTGATTCCATTCAGTCCCAAAATGGCATCGAAGCCGAAGCTAATCCCCGAAATGTTACTTCCATTGATGACGGCTTGCCCGCTGATTCGGATAAATCTTCCGTTCAAGTCCAGTCATCTCTATCGAGTTTTTCCGGACAGAAGGATAAAAACAGCAACCAGGGTAATTCTAATCCGGACTGGTCACCTCAAATAAAGTCCGTTTTTTCGGAAAAAAATATCTCCGTGGAAAACGTTTTAAATCCGCCCAAAATTGAAACACCAAACAATTTGGATATGCAGGAAAACGTGGACCGTATTGTGAAGACAGCACGTATAGCGCTGAGTCGTAACAATTCGGTTGTGCAGTTACGGCTTGATCCGCCCGAACTCGGCACCTTGAAAATCGAAATAAAACAAAACGCTTCCGGCTTAAATTTGCAGATTCAGGCCGGCAATCTTCGTGCTCAGCAGCTTCTTCAGCAAAACGCCAATGAATTACGCACCGCCCTGGATAACTCCGGTATCCAGACCAATCAGATCGAAATCCAGCTCAAGCTCGATCTGCGGAACGATCCTTCTGCGGACCAAAACCACTTGAATCAGCAAAATCAACAGCAGGACAATGGCCAGGGGCAGCATCACGATCAACATCAATCGCAGCAGTTCTCTCAGCAGTCTCAGTCGGATAACGACTCTCTTTCTTATGCTTCCTATAACGAAGGTTTGGCAGAGGATGTCGTTTCTGCTGAGTCGGAGCCTGCCGGAGAAAATCTCGATTCCCCGAAGGATTGGCGAGAATTAACTTTTTCAAACCTGGATGTAATGGTGTAACTAAATTTTGTTAACTTTTCAGATTACCCGGTGAAAATAAATATGACGAAATAAAGGAGTGTAATTGTGAGTCCTGTTTCCTCTGTAAATAATCAAAATGCTGTCAATCCCGACGCGAATAAAAGTTCCCTGGCTTTGAATACCAACGAGTTTATGCAGATCATGATTACGGAACTGACCAATCAGGACCCTTTTGAACCGATGAGTAATCAGGAACTTATGAATCAGATCGCTACCATCCAGCAAATACAGTCTTCTCAGGATATGTCCGGATCCTTTTCCAGTTTAATGGACCGTTTCGATGATATGATCGTCCGGGATGAGTCCAGTTCCGCTTCTCGCCTGATTGGCCAACTGGTCTCCGGAACTGACACCTCCGGTCAATTCGCTATGGGCAAGGTGGTGGCGGTTAATCTCGACAAAGATCAGGTATTTCTCGAACTGGATACCGGCCAAAAAATCAGCATGCAGAATATGCAGCGGCTTGGCGGCAGTAACAGCAGTGATATTGTTGGAGAGCTCGCCATCGGAATGTCGTCTGAAAAAGGGAGGGTGGTCGGTAAAATCGATTCCGTCGAAGTTAGCGAAGACGGCATCACTTTGCATTTGAAAGTCAGCGGCACTCAGGATGATGAAACTGTTGCTGTGCCCTTGAATTCAGCCAGTATTATCAATACCGGCACCGCCGACCTGCTGATCGGCTATACCGTCGAAGGGGTGGATATTAACGATCAAGTTGTTAACGGAGTGGTTCAAAGCGTCGAATGGGCCGCCGATAATAAAGTAATTTTGAATTTGACAGGGGATAAAAGTGTTCCCTTGGAAGGCCTGACCAAAATATTATAAACAGGTGAATATATATTTGAGGAGTTTTAGCAATGGGTTTGACATCATCATTATTTGCTGGCCTGACCGGAATGAAAACCAACGAATTTCGTATGGACGTTATTGGTAACAATATTGCCAACGTAAATACATATGCCTATAAGTCTTCCCGGGCAAGTTTTCAGACACAATTTCTCCATACCCTCAGTTTTGGTTCCGCTCCCGTCGGCAGTGTCGGCGGCACCAATCCCATGCAGATTGGTACCGGAAGCACCATCGGGGCCGTGATGAGGGATTTCTCCGAAGGTTCTCCCGAGACCACCGGTAGAAAAACTGACCTCGCTGTTCAGGGCCAGGGCCTTTTTATCCTCTCTAAACCCGATGGCAGTGAAGTTTACACTCGCGATGGAAGTTACCAGTTTAACTCCGAAAACTATCTTATGTCTGCCGACGGATTTTTCCTCCAGGGCTATGGTGTGGACAACAATTTCAATGTCGTCGAAGGAACCCTGAGCAATTTACGCATTCCTCTTGGTGAAATTACTACCGCCCAAATGACCAGCAACGCCGTTTTCAGTGGCGACTTGAATGGCGATGGTTCTCCCGCGCTTAATGATGATGGCACCATCAAAGATTACGTCAGACCCCTGCTCAACAGCCAGACCTTCACCGACGGTGGCGTTGGCAATATCACCGACGCCACCCTCATGACCGATCTCCAAAATGCCGATGGCGCTATTGTCGTCGAGGGAAATGTCATTACCCTGGCCGATGCCCAAAAGGGGGGCAAAACGCTCACCGAAAAAGAATTTACCATCGAGGCCAACTCCGACCTGGGTGATTTCATGGCCTGGCTTGAAGATGTCCTCGGCATCAATACAACCTCGGATATCCTCGATCTGGACGGCGATACCGTTGCCGACGATCCCGCCCCGGGTGTAAGGGTAAATGCCGCCGGCGATGCCATCGAAATCGTTGGTAATATCGGCAACAGCAACGCCCTTGTTCTCGGTAATACCGCCCTGGAAGTTAGTACCGGTACCGGCGCTTCTCTGCCCAGTAATTTACCCTTTACTTTCTCGGTGCCCGATGGATTTTCTCAAACAGATGTCGAAAGTGTTCGTACCTCGTTCCGGGCTTATGATTCTCTCGGCAGCCCTATGGATATTGATGTTACCCTGGTTATGTTATCCAAAGCCGAAAATGGGGGGATTACCTGGCGCTACTTTGCCGAATCCGGTGAGGATACCAGTGGCGGGCGATGCGTTGGAACTGGTACTGTCACTTTCGATTCCGGTGGTAATTACCTTGAAGGAAGTAACTTGGTTGTTACCGTTGACAGACAATATACCGGAGCAGCCACTCCTCAAACCGTCACTCTCGATTTTAGCAATATGGATGGCTTTGCTATGGATAATGCTATCTCCCTGCTGAATCAAGACGGTTTCCAGTCCGGTACCCTGCAGGATTTCTCGGTCGGACCTGATGGCATGATTACCGGCTCTTTCACCAATGGCTTAACCCGAACTCTGGGCCAGGTTGTTCTGGCAACTTTTAGAAATTACGAAGGACTTGTCGCCGAAGCGGATAATTATTATATCTCTGGTCCCAATTCCGGGGCCGCCATTATCAAAAAACCCTTGGAGCTTGGCGCCGGCACCATTAATTCCGGTGCCCTGGAGCTCAGTAATGTCGATCTCAGTCGCGAGTTCATCAACCTGATCGTCAGCAGTACCGGTTTTTCGGCTTCCTCACGTGTTATTCAGACCAGCGAAAGGCTTTTAAATGAATTGATGACTTTGACCCGATAACCGTTTGAAACAAAATAATTTTTCAGCGGTTTTTGACCGAGGAAAATACTTCATCTTGAAAAATCTGTATACCCCGGGCCTCGCGGCAGGGGTGTTTATTCTGCTGTCGCGAGGCCATTTATTATATTGATTACTTTTATACTGTATTATTGTGTTTTGCTCATTATGATTGCCGCCACCCGATTGAATGGAAAACGTTTTGTCGTCAATGCCGAACAGATTCGTTATATCGAATCCACCCCGGATACCATGATTACGTTGATTTCAGGTGACCGCGTAATGGTAAAAGAGTCCATTGAGGAAATTGTCGTTCGTGCCATCGAATATAACCGTCAGATCAGAGCTTTTAGTTCCTGATAATATTCGAACATCCGATAGCCGATAAAACAGAATGTAAAAATGTGAATATTGAAATTGGCAAAATAACATAAGTCGTATCTGGTAAACGGATATCTGGTATTTGCCGATTATATCGGTTATAACAATCAGAGAAGGATATAACCGTCGGAGAATTATCTCTCGACACCGACTCGAAAAATATAATTTTTATTCAACAGGATAAGAAAGACTAATAACAAATGGATTTGTCAACCTTAATTGGATTGTTTTTAGGTTTCGGCTTGGTAGGCTACGCTATGCTTTCTAAAACCGACATTAAAAACTTCATTGACCCCGCATCGGCGATGATTGTTATCGGAGGTGGTATCGCTTCGGTTATGGTTGCGACTCCCTTGGCCCGTTTTCTCAAAACGGGAAAATTCTTTACCAAAGCCCTTATGCACAAAGAACAATCTGCCCAGAAACTCATCGACGATCTGGTTGGTTATGCCGAAATCGCCCGCCGCGACGGCATCCTTTCTCTGGAAAGCGCTACCCAGGAAGCCGATGATCCCTTTATTGTGCAGGGAATTCAAATGGCCGTTGATGGGACCGATCCCGAACTGATCGAAGATATCATGAATAATGAAATCGAAGCCATTGCCGAAAGACATAGCCATGGCAAAGCGATATTTGATTCTCTCGGTAAATACGCCCCGGCCTATGGCATGATTGGAACTCTCGTCGGGTTGGTCATCATGCTTTTAAATATGTCAAATCCCGATTCGATCGGACCAGCCATGGCCGTAGCTCTGATTACCACTCTCTATGGCTCCATGGTGGCCAATATGTTTGCCCTGCCCATAGCGGATAAGCTGGCCTCCCGTAGCGAGGAAGAAATTGTGTTCAAAACTATCATTGTCAAAGGAGTTATGAGCATTCAGTCCGGTGACAATCCCCGCATTGTGGAACAGAAACTCAAAACTTTCCTGCCTCCCGGTATGCGCGGTATGAGTGACGAGCAGTCGGAAGAATAAAAATATCGGCTGCAATTGTTAGAATTTCGACAATCTGTTTTTGCTACATTATGATTTTACCAATGAAATCTTACGCGAAATGGTCAAAAACCCTGATAATGGGGCAAGGCTCCATAAAACCCTATTTGGTTCCCGGCCCTGCCGGGTTATGGAATACGATTTTGTATGGCTCGTAAAAAAAAGAATAATCCGGAAGGCGCCCCTGATTGGTTGGTAACCTATGGGGATATGATGACTCTCCTGCTCTGCTTTTTTGTGATTTTGGTTTCCTTGAGTGAAATAAAAAAAGATCAGAAGTTTCAGGATGTGATCGAATCCATTAAAAAAGCATTTGGCTATCAGGGTGGGGTGGGGTGGGTTACCGGACAAATTTCGCCTACTAATACCAATGACATGAGAAAACAGCGGTTAATTATGCGCAAGTTCCAGTTACAGATTGGAAAAAGTGCCGACGAGGGAATCGAAGGGGAAAATCCCAGTGTCAAGACCATTCGCGAAGGACATGAATATACTATCGGCGGGATGATATCGTTTGAACGTGGACGTGCCCAGCTCCTGGAACCCGCCCGGAAGCATCTGGCGGAATTTTGTAATCATTTTCGCGGCATGAACACTAAAGTCAGGATTCGAGGCCATGCCAGCCGGAAAAAAGCCGAACATTATCGCCCTTTTAAAAGTATCGATGATTTAGCCTATCATCGGGCCCTGGCCGTAAAACAATTCCTCATTAAGCAGGGAATTCGCGAGGAAAGAATTACCGTTGAGGCTTGCGGGGACAACGAACCTATTGTCATCCAGGCGGTTAAAGAAGAAGACCAGGCTCGTAATCGACGTGTTTCGATTATTATTACCGACAATCTTGTAGATCAGTTCCAGGGTCAGCCCGGCTCGGACGCCGATACGAATGATATTATCCTGGACGATTAATATGGATAATAATTGGCCGCCGCCGGAAAAGGATTGCCAAAAGCGGCTGGCAGGAGAAAAGAACAGAAAGCAGGAGTAATAGATATGGCCAATGACGAACAAGCTGCCAACGAAGTACAGAAACCAAAACCGAAATTACCTTTAAAAACAGTATTGATCCTTTTAGGGATCCTCCTTATCGAGGGAGGGGGGATATCCTTATTTTGGGCCATGAAAGGGGGGCCCAAACAGGCCGATGCTACCGAAGCCATTGAAGCTACCGAAGAATCTCCCGAAAAGACAATGATGGAAATCATGCTCGCCGAAAATTATCAGGTGGTAAACTATACCATCGGCAAAATCCGTATCATGGTGACTTTGGATGCTGTCGCTCAGGCCCAGCAGGCCAACCAGGAAAAACTCCAGACTAAGGTCAAAGAGCACAAAAACGAAATCTTAAATACTATTCGCGTTGTCGTTATGAAAGCCCAGCCGGAAGACATAAAAAAAGACCCCGAACTGAAAAAAATTCGACGTCAGATCAAGGCCGGTGTCGAAAAAATTGTGGGTAATGACCTTGTGGAAGATATCTTGCTGCCCGTTTGGCAGCCTTTCGACTCTGATTAACCATACTAAAAGCAGTTACATCCGACTCTGCCGGGAATTCTCATCCGCACGGTGTATAAAAGCAAAAAAAAAGGCTGAAATTTTCCATTATTTCTTAAAAAATCTCGTTTATTTCATTTAATTTCTTGTAATTATTTATCGGAATTGCTAATCTGTATTCTCTTTATTGGAACGTAGGTGTCAAGTATGGCCGAAGAAGAAAAACAAGACAGGAATTCACCCGCTGTCGGAGTTTCCGAGCCTTCCGTACCGCCGGAGCCGTCAGAGAATCCGGTGGAGGCGAATGTTCCCGCGGAAGAGTCCAGCTCTGAAAATCCAATGGATAATTCTGAAAACTCAGCGGTAGCGGAAAGGCCGAATACTTCAGCCGAGCAATCGCCTCCTTTGCCGGATTTTGTCACCACGAATTCCGAAACCGAATCCAACAGCATTGACCTGCTCAACGATGTTAATCTCGACGTGAAAATCGAGTTAGGTCGAGCTGAAATGACCGTAGGTGAAATCCTGCGTCTGGCCTCGAACTCCGTTGTTGAATTGGATAAATTGGCCGGCGACCCCGTGGATGTACTGGTTAATGAACAATTAATCGCTCGGGGGGAAGTGCTCGTAGTCAATGAAAATTTTTGTGTTCGCATTAACGAAATCATATCCGGAGTTACCAAGGAGTTGGCGAGCATGTAATTGTTTTTTCGATTTCAAGCGAATTTGATAACGAAAAAAAATAGAAGATAATTGGGTGACGGAATCTCGCCGTTTTTGTCATGCAATTGTATTTAATGTTTAATATAAACCGACCTGTTCGGTTGTCTGAAAAAAACGACCCTGAATATAAGCCAGGCTGGAAAGACTCATGCTTGATCGCCGTTTAACATGGTGTGATTCATTTTGGTTTTTTGTTCTGTTCTCCGCAACAGTTTTGTTATTGAACCATTCTGTTGTTCTGGCGGATAGTCCCTTTGAAGCCAATCCTTCTCAAGCCACGGTCTCCGATAATCCTCTTCCGGAAAAAACATCATCGCCGGCAATTCTCCCGGTTAATAACAGCCCGGTTGTCGCCAAAAAAGATATTGCAAATACCACCAATACCCCACCTGTTTCCCCCTCGCCGGCAGATCAGGTAGGCCCTTTCGATGTTTATGGAAAAAAGAAGGTGGGAGAACGCAATCCATCTTTGCAATCAGAAAACAGCCTGCAAAGCAAATCATCCCAGCAAGAACGTTCCGACCCTCTTTCGCTCGGCAGGGTTTTTGTCGCTTTGCTGGTTGTTTTGGGAGTAATTGCGGCGGTAGCGTACGGTTTTCGCCGCTTTGTTCTGAGGTCGAAAGCTTTTGGTACCGGCAGTGTAATCAAAATCCTGGCTCGTAACAGTGTTACCCCCCGCCAGTCTCTTTGTCTTGTGGAGTTGGGGGAAAGATTAATGCTTATTGGTTTAAGTCCCAATCATATAGCTCGACTGGATGTGATCGACGATCCCGAAGAAATAGCTCGCATTATGGGCCGGTTGGAAGCCGGTGCCGGCCAATCGATCAGCAATACCTTTAACAATATTTTTCGACGTGAATCACGTGAATATGATGCGATTGGTAACTATTATCCGGATGATAACAGCGATCAGGATTCGGATCAGGATAATCGACAATGGTATAACGCCCGCGGAGAATTGTCTTCGTTGTTGGATAAAGTAAAAGGCCTGACCAGAATCGGTCTTCGTTCCCGGCCTAAATGAATAAGATTTCTATACCCCCTGGGTATGAGAATTTCCGGCAGGGCCAGATGTAATTGTTTTTCCGATAAGTAAATACATAACCCGGCAGGGCCGGGAGCCAAATAGGGTTTTATGGAGTCTTACCTCTTTGTCAGGATTTGTGACCATTTAACGCAAGATTTCATTGGTAATATCATAATATGAAAACGGGAAAGCTCAATCGTGATGAGTAAATTTGATTCAGGTTTTGATTGGAAATCCGGAATCAAATAGCAGATTTTATCGGCAAGTTTAAGATAAATGAATTAACAGCCAAAGGATGGCTTCTATATGTCAAGGATGACGGTGACATTTTTTTTGATTGCTTTGTGCCTGTTGGCTTCCTCTGCCTGGGCCCAGGTAAATCCCCTTCCGGTGGCCCCTTCCGGTTTATCGCTTGATCCGCAGCAAATCATCGAAAATGCCACTCGTCCCGAAAAACTATCTTCCACCCTCGAAATCATGATTCTTCTGACGGTCCTTTCCCTGGCTCCGGCCATTCTGGTTATGACCACCTGTTTCACGCGTATCATCGTAGTTCTGGCCCTTTTACGGCAGGCTATTGGTACACAACAGCTTCCTCCCGCCCAGGTAATCACGGGTCTGGCTTTATTTATGACCTTTTTAATTATGGCTCCCACCTGGAAAAAGATCAACTCCGACGCCATTCAGCCTTACGCTAATCCCGACTCCGAAACCGCCGCCATTACCCAAGCCGCCGCCTGGAGTCGTGCCAAGGTGCATATGCGTAACTTCATGATTAAGCAGATTGACAATAGCGGCAATGCCGAAGATGTTTATTTGTTTGTGGGTTTCGATGATCCGGACGAATCGCTGCGAAAGAAAATTACGGATGAATCGCTTCAGTGGCGGGATGTTTCCCTGGTCGCTCTCATTCCCGCTTACGTCACCAGTGAATTAAAACAGGCTTTTATAATGGGTTTTTACATCTATCTGCCTTTTTTGATCATTGATATGGTTACCGCTTCGATATTGATGTCTATGGGAATGATGATGCTGCCTCCGGTGTTGATATCTTTACCGTTCAAGCTTCTGTTGTTTGTTTTGGTGGACGGCTGGCATTTAGTTGTTAGTTCTCTAATGGAAAGCTTTACCAATAATCCCTTAATGTAAAAAAAATGCCGTGGCCTGAAAGTGCGATTTCGCACTTTTTCTTGTGTTAAATTTTAGCGCAACGTATTGACAGGGCTTTATTAATGAATTTGTCTGTATTTTAGCAGCTTCGAGACATTTTTCGAAAGTTAATAAAATTCACCTGTTGCCTGCAAGGCCCTGTGGATGGAAATTTTAACGATAAAAACTGTGAAAGTTTACTGAAAAAATAGTTACGAAATTACTCACATGGCATTTACATGTGGGACAGGTATAAAAAGGAACGAAAAATGGAACCGGAAATGGCTTTGGATCTGGGTCGCCGAGTTTTACTGATGGCATTGATGATATCTCTGCCTCTATTATCAGTGGGATTAATTATTGGCGTAACGGTTTCTATTTTGCAGGCGGTTACTCAGATTCAGGAAATGACCTTGACGTTTGTCCCTAAAATTGTCGCCATGGTTATTGCGGCAATATTTTTTATGCCCTGGATTATGACCCGGATGTTGACTTTTGCCCGGGAAATGTTCAGCCCCATGATAGTTCCTTAATAAGAAAATACTCACAGGGTGCGATTTCGCACTTTTTCTGGTGTGAAATTTTAGCGCAACGTGTTGACAGGCCCTGATAAATGGAATATTGGGCCGAAAAAAATGCGGATTATACCCCATGGGTATAAGAATTCCTGGCTGGGCCAGATGTAATTGTTTTTTTGATAAGTAAATACGAAATATAAAAACGAGGAAACTCAATCGCGACGAGTATAATATGCCCTTGAATAACATTCAAAATTTAATGGAGTTGGCACCGGTTTTTGTCCTGGTACTGTTTCGCGTAGGAGGGCTGATGTTCTTCGCGCCTTTTTTGGGTCTGATGGTGATTCCCGTTCGTATTCGTATTCTCATTGCCCTGATTTTCAGTCTGGCAGTTTTTCCTCTTGTGCCTCGGACGGTTATAGTGCACAATTCTTTACTCAGTTTGTCCCTGGCGGTTGGTGGCGAAATGCTTATCGGCATCGCTATGGGTTTTATGCTGATGTTAATGTTCACCGGCATCGAGATGGGAGCGGCAATGGTCAGTCACCAGATGGGCTGGGCCATGGCTCGGCTGGTGGATCCCATGTCGATGAATCAGTCTAACCTTCTTTCTCAGTTTTATCTCTTGATGATTACTCTTTTTTATGTCCTGATGAATGGTCATCTCCTGTTAATACGTTCATTGGCTCAAACTTTTAAAACCATCCCTTTGTTG